>Ga0207934_1000037_pt1 | contig 30569 bp, 23 predicted proteins | sample LakMenE22Apr09ns_FD_150724 | JGI IMG/M metagenome (GOLD analysis project Ga0207934, IMG submission 150724) | Freshwater microbial communities from Lake Mendota, WI - 22APR2009 deep hole epilimnion (SPAdes) | ecosystem: Environmental > Aquatic > Freshwater > Lake > Epilimnion/Euphotic zone ... | reverse complement strand
TCAATTAATATCCAATCCAGATGCTAAAGGATATGTTATTGGTATTCAAGGTTCTATGGGTGTAGGTAAAACTAAATTTATTAAAGATGGTATTGCTAAAGTTATTGGATTTCCATTAGCATTCATCGCACTAGGAGGATGTTCTGATTCTAATTATTTAAAAGGTCATTCATATACGTATGAAGGTTCAACTTATGGAAAAATTGCCGAACAATTGATAAAAGCTAAAGTAATGAACCCCATTTTTTTCTTTGATGAATTGGATAAAGTTGCTGAAGATAGACATGGAGACGAAATAATCAATACTCTTATTCATATAACAGATGCGACACAAAATGAAAAATTTACTGATAAATATTTCGAAGAATTAGATATAGATTTATCAAAATCCATAATATTTTTCACATTTAATGATATAAATAAGGTTAATCCAATTTTAAGAGATAGAATGATTATTATTAAAATTGATAAATATTCACGAGAAGATAAATTAAATTTAACGAAACATAGTTTATTAGAAAATATATATAAATCTTTTAATTTTAAAGAAAATGATGTTGAAATTACTGATGAGTTGATTTATTATATAATTGATAATACTATCGAAGAAGATGGTGTAAGAAATCTTCAAAGAAATATAAATAATATTTATAGTTATATAAATATGAATAAATATTTAATAATAGATGGTAAAACAATTACATTTCCTTTTAAAATTGATAAGAAATATATTGATAAATATCTTATAATGAAAAAGGATAAGAACAAAAATATTCTTTCTATGTATTTATAAAATGAAAATTTGGAGATTATTTATCCCTATTATAATTATCACCTTCTTTCTTTATTTAATATTTTCAGGAATAAATGAAAGTTTTACAAGTTCTTCCAATGTGATTTTTAAATTAAAAGAAGAAATACAATTATTTATAATTAATGATAGAGATGATTATATTAAAAATATGAGTATTTATGATTTACGAGCTAGAAAAGTTAAATCTCATGAAGAATATATTAATATTATAATAACTAATATTTTAGATTTTAATAGTGATCAAAAAGAGAAATTAATAAGATGTTCTAAAAAAGCTTCTAATTATTTTAATAATGGTAAAGAATGGAAATTTGCTTTAATTTCTTCAGTATATGAAGAAGGTTTCCCTCATACAAGAGAAGATATTATATTTTTATCTCCATCAGTTTTAAATTATGATGATAATAATTTAACTAAAACTCTTATTCATGAAAGTATTCATATCTATCAAAGATATAATAAAATGGCTATGAAAGAATATATGATTAAAAATGGATTTGAAATGATTAGAAGAAGAGAAAAAGGAGGATTAATAAGATCTAATCCAGATTTAGATGATTTTATTTATAAAAATAAAAATGGGATTGAAATGATAGCTACTTATAATAGTGAATATCCAAATGGAATAGGAGATATAAAAATATCTAGTCATCTTGAACATCCGTTTGAATATATGGCGTATGAGATGGCGGAAGAATATTATAAATCATTGATGAATAAATATAAAGAATTATGAAAATTAATGAAATAGGGAATATAGTTATAAATAGGAAGATTAAGAATAAGATGAAAATAGTATTAGAATTTGTAAGACTAATACATAATGAAAGTATAATAAGATAAAATGCTAATAAGTAAATCATTGTTGAAAATTAAATAAAAATAAAAAATCATTTTTTAATTAAATATATAATAAATAATTATGAAAAATAATGAAAATGGAAAAGATACGACAAATAATGATAAGAGATATAATATGAAAATAATTGAAATTATTTGATTATTAGATAAATAAGCTAATAAATAAATAATACCAAAATATATTATTAATGAAATAATATCAATCATTTTTATAAATTTTTATATGATAAATCAAATCATTTTTTAAATTTATCAAAAAATAATATTTTAGAAGATGTTAAAAATATTATTAAGAGATATATGAAAAATATATAATATGATTGAATTATAACGAAAATTACTAAGAAAAATATTAAGAAAATTAATTTAAACATTTATGAAATGATAATGAAATTTATGAAATTTATGAAATCATTTTTTAAATTTTTTAACCCGATTTAAATCTTCTTTAAAAATTTGAATACGAGATTTTTGATATTGTTCCATATGATTATTAATTTGTTCTTTATTTAAACCAGTATTCTTTAATTGATGATATTTAATATTAAAATCATATACGAGAATATCTATAATTTGGGAATTTAATCGTTCATTCGAGGACATTTTTCAATTATTTAGATATTATTTAATCATTTTTTTATTTAAATCTTCAATAAATTTAGTTGTGAAAGGTTTTTTTAATTTTGAACGAGTTTTCAATTCTTTTAGAAGATTTTTAAAGAATTCATCCTTAATTGCTTCATTATTTGTTTTAAGATTTTTATTTATTAATTCACTCGTATATAAATGATAATTAAGAAAGAAATCGTCATGAGAAGTAGATGAAACTAAATAATTAGGTAATAATAAATTTTCAGAATTTTTAATATAATTGAGAATATCTATATTAGTTCTTAATAAATTAAGAAATGAATAATCTAAATATGGGATTGGTGTATAACTATAAGAATTACATTCAATTAAATGAGGATTATCCCAAAACCTTTTTTGATCATCAATAATAATAAGACGATTATTAAAGATCTCTTCAATTTCCAATTTAGAATATTTAGCATTCATTATCATTTCTTGAAATCCATTAATTTCTTTAATATATGAATTATCTATTTTTCTAATACCATCATCTCTTGTAAATAAAGGTCTATTAAATTTAAAATCTATCTTTTCCTCAACATATTCAATAATAGTTTCAACATATTTCTTAGTACCAAATGAGAATATGAAAAATTCAACATTTTTAAATAATTTCTTAATATTAAAAATAAATTCTTTGAAATATGGTCTAATATAATCTGGATATTCATATTGTTTCCATAAATCCTTACTTATTTTACAAATTTCACCATTAATCTTTTTATTTTTACAATTTTTTAATATAAAATAATTAATTAAAATTTGATATTTAAATATATATTCGCTATTTCCTATAATACATTGATCCATATCTAAAACAAATATAATTGGAAGTTCTTTTTTTGTCATTTATTTCTTAAAAGATAATTTATTTAAAAAATCGTCTTTTATAAATTCTTCATTATCATTTTTAACATCTTTAAATAATTGAGCTGAGAATAAATGATAATTAAAAAAGAATTCGTCATAATTTTCTGTAAATATCATCGGTAATAAATGTATATTGATTTTTAAATCTAATGTTCTAATCAATGATAATATAGAACTATCAATTATAGGAATGAATTTATATTCATATAATTTAGGAGTAATTACTTTCGTTTCTTTAGACCAATATTCCTCCTTATCTATAATGATATATGATGATAATGGTGAAAAGAATGAAATTTCTTTATTATAATTAACATTTGAATCTAATAATAAATCTTCACGTGTAAATATTGGTTTTTTGAAGGATACATTAGCGTATTCTTCAATTATTTCTATTAAACCTAAAGCAATTTCTTTTTCTAATTTCGTGAATATATAAAAATCATATTTAGATTTATATTTATTTAAGAATTCTTTTAGGAATGGTCTAAAAAAATGTGGAGATATATTTTTCTTCCATAAATCCTTATTTATATGACATAATTCATTATCTAATTTCTTATGCTTACAATTATTAATAATAGTTTCAATTAATATTTTATAACTTATTAAATAATAAATATTCCCAATTAAAATACCTTCTAAATCAAATATTATTTTCTTCTTCATCTATAAATTAAAAAATGAAATATTTGTATAACTTTATATTTTTATAGATGAACGATATTTCTGGATTAGAAAATATTGATGATTTATATGATAATTCACCAATAAAAAAATGGATTAAATTAATATCAATCGATGATTGTATATTATTTGATGATTATAATAGAAAAGATTATTTTATTCCAATTGCTGATATAATTTTAGATGATGAATTGATAACTTCTGGAAAAAAAGAAGGAAGTAAAAAAAGAAAGACTTTGATTCAATTTATTCCTAAAATTTCAAATGAAGATTTTACAAAAAAGAATGAATGGTTATATCTATTAGTTATAAATAATAGGATAGTTAAAATTGGAGGAACTAGATCTGGAATTAAAGGAAGAATTCAATCTTATCTATGTGGACATCATATAGAAGAAAGAGGGAAATCAGGAGATTGTTCTAAAACTAATGGATTTATATATAATACATTTGAATTTTATTTGAATTTAGGTTGTAAAATAGAAATGTATGGTTATGAATTACCTAAAACAGAAATGATAATTAACATATTAGATAAAGAAACAAAAATAATCGCACAGACCTATCATGCTTATGAAAGCACATTTTTAGAAGATTATAAAAAGAATTATAATAAATATCCTCTATTAAGTGATAATAGTGATCCAGATTATAGAGAATAATTTATAAATTCTATTTCTTCTTTTGTTATATTAAAATTATCATAAATTTCTTGATGATTTCCTGAATATTCAATTGTTGGAATTGGAAAACTTTGTAATATTCTAATATTATTGAAATTACCCCAACGACAAATATTATTTATAAATAAATATAATGGATGTTGTAATATTTCTAAATATTTTTTAGCTTCTTCTTCATTAGAACATAATATAAATACGATTGATTGGGTCATACCACAATTATCAATAAATACATTATATTTATCTGTAGTAGATATAAATATTTTATATCCTTCTTGAAATTTATGAGGTATAGATGAATAAACAATTTGACTTGGAGTATGAATTAACTTATATTTATATATATCTGTTTTTTGATTATTAATAAATTCTGCTTTCGTATATTTATGTAAATAACTACTAGTTTTTATCTCAAATTTTTGTAAAGCAATATTATCAATAGTTTTAGATAATATATTTTGAACTATATTATTATATAATAATGGAATATATTTGCGTTGTTTTGAAATAACTGAACTAATATATTCTTTCTTTTTCCAAATACCTGATATATCTATATTTTTATAGAAAGGACTATTCTCAATTATATACCATGTAAAACTAGAACCTATCTTCTTAAAATATTTTTTCGCATTATGAATATCTAAATGAATGATTTGTAATGAGGTTATTATTTCAATCAATAAATTTCTATCAGCATAAGACATCCAATTATCAGGAGTTATAAATAATAAATATCCACGAGGTTTTAATTGAGATAAAGCTTTTTCAATAAAATCTTTTATTAAATTATGATTTTTAGATGCTCTTTTACCATTATCTAACATTTTAGCATATGGTGGATTAGCAACAATTAAATCATACTTTTTATTATTATCAAAGGTAATAAAATCATTATTAGAAATTTGTAAATTATATTTATCTCCACAAAATATTTTTTTAACATTTTCTAATCTATTATCATTAATATCATTAAATTCTAATATTTTTTCTAATATTATCTTTTTCTCATGGAAATTCAATAATTCATTAAAAATAGGGATATGAAAATTACCATTTCCACAACAAGGGTCTAATATAGATAAATCCTCTCTTCTCCATAATTCATTAGGTATCTTATTTATCATTTCACATATACAATCTATAGGAGTTGTTTCATCATTACTTGATTTATATGTGCTTTTATCTATATTCAAAATCAAATCATAATAATTTTTAATTTCATTAAATGTTGAATTATCTATTGTTATAACAGATGAAAATAATGGAATACATGGAGTTTTTCTTTTTTGATGTTGAGTGTATTGAGTTTTTTTATTAAATTCTTTTCCACATTTTTCACAAATATACATAATTATTTACATAAATAAAATATTATTAAATCATTTTTTATTAAGAATATATACCATCAAATTTTAGACAATTTTCAATATCTTTTTGTTCAAATTTATGAATATTTATACAATTATTAAGAATTTCATTTTGTTGATTAATTAAACCATTATTTTTTTTAAGATTTGAAACTGCTTCTATCATCATTAATTTAGCTTTTAAATAATTCTTATTTTTAAAATAAGCAAGTCCTAATATATGTTGAAAATCACAATTATTTTTTCCCGATTTTTCATATATAAGTTCTGCTTCAATAATATCTTCATCACTAACTTCTTCCTTATTGGCAATAATTGAATTTAATTTTACAAATTCAGAGTTTTGATAAAGGAAATTATTAATAGCAGTTGAAGTAGGATATAATCCTATTTTAGAACCTTCAAAACAAACATTTTTATTAAATACTAAACTTTTAATAGAATTTCTATTATTCCAAATGAAATAAGATAGATTTAATTTATATGTTAAACGAATTTTAGTAATAAAATCTAATAATTTAATAGAACAATCATTTGTAATAAAATAAGAACTTTTAGCAACTATTATTTTAAAAATATCCGTAGTTTGTTTAAATTCATTCTCTTTTTCCTCATTAATAGAAATAGATGTGAATAGAATATCAAATTCATTTTTATTAATAAATGTAAGAACATCATTAAAATTTTGAATAAATTCATCAATTATAATAAAATCATCTTCTATAATAAAATTAAGTCTATTTTTAGATTTCTTAATCAATTCTAATGCTTTCTTATGTTTTAAAAAATTAGATATTTGATTTGTATTCAAAGGAATTACGAGATTTTTAAAATCTTCATCTTCTATAACATCCTTATTTAAATCTACAATTTCTTTATAATCATTAATATTTTTTTCTATATCTTGATGAGATGGGCTATTAATTTGATGAAAATTAAATTTATAATCATTTGATATTAGAATTGTCTTCAATTTTGCTATTTGTTGATTAAGCGAAGCAAAACGTGGTTTTAAATGTTCGCTCGTAATAATATAAACATCAATATAATTCACCATATTCATATCTTAATAAAAATAAGAAACCTTTAAATTAAAGATGATAATAATAGTAATAATGGAATATTTAATTGTTTTTCAATTTTAATCTCATTTCTAATTTTATTAATATCTAAATCTATTTCTTCCTTTTCCAAATTTATAATAGTATTCTTAATTATCTTATTATATGTTTCATCGTCTCTTATATAACTCTCATTTATATAATCTACTTTCATTAATTCTAATGTATTAATAGATATTTCTTTATCTATTTCAATTAAATCTATTGAAGGTTCTTTATAAATATCCATTGAAGGTTCTTTATCTATTTCAATTAAATCTATTAAATGTTCTTTATAAATATCCATTGAAGGTTCTTTATCTATTTCAATTAAATCTATTAAAGGTTCTTTATAAATATCCATTGAAGGTTCTTTATCTATTTCAATTAAATCTATTAAAGGTTCTTTATAAATATCCATTGAAGGTTCTTTATAAATATCCATTGAAGGTTCTTTATCTATTTCAATTAAATCTATTAAAGGTTCTTTATAAATATCCATTGAAGGTTCTTTATCTATTTCAATTAAATCCATTGAAGGTTCTTTATAAATATCCATTGAAGGTTCTTTATAAATATCCATTGAAGGTTCTTTATCTATTTCAATTAAATCTATTAAAGGTTCTTTATAAATATCAATTGAAGGTTCTTCAAAAATAATAGATTGATTAATATTCATTAAATCTAATGAATTTAAATGATCATCTTGTTTATATTCAAATAATTGAATTAGTTTCCCGAGGGATTTAAGTTTAAACTAGTCATATTCATTTCTAGAGCAGATAAACGTTGATTTAAATCTGGTTTTTTTTCAATTTCATTAACCCGATAAGTTATATCAGTAATGGCATTAACTAATTGTTCCATATTTCCTATTTTTTGTTCAAGATTTACAAGATTTTCCTTATAATTCTCATTTTCAATAGTAGAAACACGTTCATCTAAGGGAATAATATTAACCTTTGGTTCAGTTTCAAGATTATAAAGTCTTGATTCTAGATTTTCAATTTTAGATAATTTTTCAAGTTTCTTATTAACTTCATCAATATCTAATTGAAGTTTCTTAACATTCTTATTTAAATCAATGATAGCACTATCATAAGTAGGACGAGTTTCTAAATTCTTAATACGAACAATTAAATCACTTACGTCTCCAATGGTCGATGTAGGAACTCCATTCTTAATTAATCCATCTACTTTATTATTAAGTTCTACATAAAGACGATATAAAGGGTTTAATTCCATATTTCTATTTATGATATATAAAAAAAAATGATATAATATTATACAGATAAATTATAGATGATTGTTCCTATTCGTTGTTTTACTTGTGGAAAGGTAGTTGCTGATAAATATGAATATTATATGAGAGAAAAGGATAAATTGGAAGCATCAAAAGGTATGGATGAGGAGAATGAGGATTATAAATATTTTAGTAAAATTCATACTAAGGAAATCCTTGATAGTTTAGGTTTAACTCGTTATTGTTGTAGAAGAATGTTATTATCTACAAGTGATTTAATGGAATATATTTAAATTTTTTATATTTAAGATAGATAAATAATGGCAACAGATAATGAAGAATATAAGAAGATTATTGAAAATACGATTGAAACAAAATTCAATCAATTATTAGAAACTATTCCTAAATTTATAAATAAGGAGGAAAGGAAGGATAAAGATGATTTTTTTAATATTTCTATTTTAGATGTTTATAGAAATACTATTCAAACGATAATAGATATTATAAATGATTTAACACATCTTTTTGATATTACGAAGAATTATGATAATATATTTAGGAAGATTTTAAGAATTTTATTTAAAAATGATAGAATGTTTTATATTGGAATAATTTTAATAATATTATCTTTTATTATCTATTTTATAGACGGAGCATCAATTTAAAATGATTTATAATTATTATTTTGCTATTTTAATCTTAGCATTATTATTCTTCATAATATCTAATAAAAATGTTTCAATATTAGTATCAATTATAATAATAATCATCATTGGTTATTTTTATTTCAATAAAATCAATGAATATAATGTAGATATTAAGACAAGTTTTAATAATAAAATATTGAAATTAAATGAAGATATTAAAGATAAGGAACATATAATAGATGATAATAATTTTATTATTAATAAATTTCCCGTTGAATTAAAATATTTGAATAATGATAAAAAATTAATTGAACTTATTCTTAAAATTAGATTTATTAAATTATTTGATGATGCTAGATATACCAAAATAATTTTATTATTAGAAAAATTTATGAAAGTTTATATATTTATGTTAGCTGATAGATATGAAATTAATGATTATTTTTCAACATTTTTAGAATTAAGAAAAACAATCATCAAAGAATTATATTCAATTTATGTTGTTATTCCTATGAAATTAACACATATATTCAATGTTAATTCATTTAAAACTATTAAAGAAACTATTAATGAATTTATGAAACATTCACGGAAAATGATTATAATTATTGAAAATTACGGGTATAAACATAAAGGATTGTATTATCTCGAAGATACTAAATATAAAGCTTATGAAAAAAATAATTTAGAAGTTTTTTAAAAATTTCCTCTTGAATAAGTAGAAATTTCAGGAAATTGATTTGCTACTTGATTAGTAGATAAATCAGCCTTATTATTAACATTAGTGAATTCTGGATTACGGGGGAAATAATTAAAAAAATTATTTAAATTTTCTTGTTGAAGAGCATTTTTAATAGTATCAGTAGGAACAGGATTAAAACCTCCTTTTTTAACTTTCATAGATTTCTTCCAATCATTATGAAGAATAGGGAGAAAAGATGCTATAAGAGATTTAAAGGAAACCTCTTTTTTATTTTTCATATCACTTTTAAATACAAATGATTTATTATAATAAGTATTATATTTTTGAATAAAAGTATTAGGATTTATCTTTTTATTATTAAAATTATCCATTTTCTATATAATAAGAATTTTTTAATTTATTATGTCGAAAATAGGAAATCTTGGAAATATCGAAAATGATGTTTTTGAAGATTTTGCTATATCATCTATGAATAATGTAAATATTGGTCAATATTCCGCAAAAGGTATTAATGGAACACGTAATGTATTTCTTGGAAAAAATGCTGGTAGAATTGCTTATGAAGTTAATAATTCCGTTTTTATCGGTGCGAACGCAGGTGAAACTATTTTAACTGGTAATAAAAATTTTAGTATTGGAGATGAAAAATGTGGATTATATGAAGTCAATTCTATTTTTAATATCGGCTATAATGAAATTCATAAAGATAAAAGTATTACTATAGGTCTCGATATTATTAATAGTAATAATGATATTTCCATCAATAATCAATTTTTATTAAATAATCAACCTTCTTTTAGTAATTATCTTTTTGGAGATATTATTAATCTTGGTAATAATAATCATCTAAATTCTAATATTAATATTGGCAATAATAATTCAAATATTAATATTTCAATTGGTTCATCAAATACATCTTTAAATTCAAATGCTATTATTATTGGAAATAATATTAATAATCATCTATATTCATTAAATATTGATAATTTTATTTGTAAATATGATAATAATAATTCAAATCTTATTTATTTAGGTATAGGATTTTATAATGATGTCCCTATTATCATAGGGTCTAAAAATGATTTATATTTTAATTTAGATAATTCATTTATAATAAATGGAGGCTTAACTACAAATATTATAAAAATTAATAATGATAATGATGGAAGTATTTTTTTAAAAATAAAAGATTATCAAAATGGTAATATTAATTATTATCTTCCACCATTACCTGAACAATATGATAATATTTTTCTAAATTGTGATAAAGAAGGTAATTTGAATTGGTTAGAAATTAATGATGTTTTAATATTAACTATTATTACTCAAGGAGATACTATATGTAATGATTTAACTGGTTATAATATTTATGGAAGAGGTGGTTTTTTAACAGATATTAATTTAAATGATAAAAATACGGATGAATTAAATCAAGGAATAAAAAATATTTATTTTACTATCAATTTAATAACTTCATATTTTCATAATTTATTATTAACTATTTCTACTAATATTATTAATGATACTAATGATAATAAATATTTTACAGAAGAAAGATATTTAAATAATTTTACCAATAATTTAAATTCGATTACTACAGATAATATTAAAATTAAAGAAAAAAGGTTCTATAATTCTAATGATTATTATTCAAATCAAAAATTAATATTTGAAACATTATCAACAGATAATTTTAAAGAAGGTAATAAAAATCTTTTCTTTAATGAAATTGGTATTAATCAAAATTTAGAAAATGTTTTTAATTTAATTAAAGAAGGAACAAGTAATTTCTTTTTAACTAATGAAAGATTATTGAGAAATTATAATAATTTCCTTAATTTTTATAATACTAATAAATTAATTGAAGGTTCAAATAATCGTTATTATAATGATAGTATTGCTTCTAATACCGCCTTTAATTCATTCAGTAATCTAACTACAGATATATTTAGAGAAGGTTCTTCAAATTTATATTCAGGTGAAGAAAAAATATTAAATTTTTTTAATTCAAAAATCATTAATACTAATCAAATACCCCCATCAAATAATCTTAATTATTTTAATAGTAATTCTAATATTACAATAAATAGTGATTTAATTAAAGAAGGGTCAAAACGATATTTAAATAATAGAGATGTTTTAAATACTATATCTTTTAATACAAATACCGATTTTTTTAAATCAGGTAATTCAAATGTCTATGGAACAGAAAAAATATTAATTAGCGATTTAAGCAGAATTACTAGTAATGAAATGAATAGTGATAATATTAATGATGTAAATAATAAAAATAAATTTATTAAAAATAATTTCTATAATAATGATTTGAATATTAATGGTTTCCTAAAAGCTAGTAATGTGAATGATATTAGTTTAGAATATTTAAGAGAAAATGTTGATGTTATTAGTATTGGCGAAAAAACAGAAGTTATACAAAATTATGATGTTAATAAATTCAATATCAATACTCAATTGAATAATATGGAAATTAGTTATTCAAGTGATAATAATAATGATACTATCCCTTTTATAGTTATCAATAATCGTGTAGGTATCCATAATATTAATCCTAAATATGAATTAGATGTTAATGGTATTATTAATTGTAGCAATATTATTCTTAATAATAGCAATATTAATAATTTAATCAATAATACATTCATTAAATATGATAATAAGTCAAATGTAGGTATTGGAACTGGTATTCCTGCTGAAAAATTACATGTTTTTGGAAATATATTAGCATCAGGAACTATTATCTCATCCTTTTCAGATATTCGTTTAAAAGATGTTATTGAACCTTTAAAAAATCCTTTAGAAGTTATACAAAATTTAAATGGATTTAAATATAAAACAAATGATTTAGCTAAAAGTTATGGATTTAATGATAAAATTGAGATTGGATTAAATGCTCAAGAAGTTCTTAAAAATATTCCTGAAATTGTTTCAATTGCTCCTTTTGATAGTTATAAAGATGGTGATGAAATTAAATCAATATCTGGTGAAAATTTCTTATCTTTACAATATGAAAGAATAATTCCATATTTAATAGAAGCTATTAAAGAATTGAAAAAAGAAAATGATGAAATTAAAAAACTTTTAATGAAAACTTAATGCTAATATTAGCCATATAACAATAGTAATAATAATTCCACGAGAAACTTCATTATTATTTTTATCTATACATACAGACCTAATATTATTATATTCAGTAAAATTATCCAAATAATTACATTTATTTGAAATATTATACCGAAGACAATTATAAATTTCCGTATTATTAGTTAAAATATAAGCTTGTTTATTACAAATATTATTTATTGCCTTATTTAAATTATTAATATAATTACTCATCTTTAATCCTCTAATACCTTCACAAGTATCAATTGTAATAATAATTAAGAGAATTGTAATAAGAATTGAACGCATTTTATTTATAAAATCTTCTTCATAAAATCAAAATCATTTTTTATTTGTATTAAAAAAATAGAATATTTATATAAAATGATTTATATCTTTAATTCAACTATTACGCATTCTTAAATGAAGGTCGTTCAATATTTCCTTGAAGCTGACGATGATACCTATATCTATGGGAACAAAATGTTCAAATGTGAGTATGATGAAGAATCAAATACTTACATGGAGCCATTTGTTCGCAAAGAGAAGGGGAAAGTAATCAAGTTTTATCGAAAGGAACAATTCTTTGCGGTGTATAAGAATGCGGTGCTTACGGAGATTATCAAGACTATGACTTGCTGGAGTGATGATGTTGTTGCTTACAAACTCAAGGATGGGGTCGCTTATGAATATGATGAGATTTATCATGGGCGTCCTTATAAGAAGGGAGAAGTTAGCAATAAGGATTTCAGTGAGTTCATCAGCAAGCATGGATTGTAGAATTTCAAAAAAAGGCAAAAATTGTAATATAGTTTTTGTCTTTTTATTTATTAAAAATGTTATTTATTTTATCTGGTATTCTTTCAGCACTTGCTTATAGTAGCGATAGTATATTTGGAAAAATTGCTTTATCAGGGATGCCTCTAAATATCTTTTTTATATTCGTATCATTCATTTATACGATTATAGGGATATTATTAACCATTATTCATAAAAAAGAATTGATTACTTATATTCAAAATCCCTCGAATATTTATTATATGAAATACGCAATAATTGCTGTTATAATTGGAACTATATTGGGTGATTATCTAATGTTTTATACTATAAATAAATCATCAAAAACCAATTTACCGATAGCAATAGCATTGATACATTTAGCCCCAATTTTTTCATTATTCCTAGTATATTTTTATTTCAATAAAAAAATAAGGATGGGTGCTGTTTTTGGAATATCTTTAGTATTTATTGGGACTTTAATAGCAATATTTTATTCTACTTAGAAACTTCTACCGCATATTTCTTCAATAATTCATAAATATGTTCAAATTTTTCTTTATTTATAATTAAAGATTTGATTATGATAACCTTTTTATCAGTTTTTAAATTCCATCTAATTTTATAAGATAACTTTCTCTTAAATTTCTCATTAAGAACATTAAGACGTAGATTATCCTTTCTTTCAATATTTATATCAGTCTTATCAATTTTTAAATTAATATATATATCTTCTTCTAATGTATCAAATTCGAATTTTATGAAATGTTCTTTAGATTGAAAATCTATTTTAATATTTTCATTATCTTTTTCATATTTACAAATAAGAACATTACTTTTAATAGAATATTTAGAACCATTATTATTATAAAGTTCGATAAAACAATTCATTAAAAAATATTTATTGATTTAAATAAATAAAATCATTTTTTATTATAGATAAATGGAAAATTGTAAAGCACCAACTTGTGTATATAATGAAAAAAGAAAGAAATGTATAAAACCTAATCCTTATGTTCAATGGCTTTCTAAATGTAGAAAAACTCTTAATTCTATTAAGAAATGTAAATCATTATATAATATATCAGTTGAAAAACATAAGAAGAAAGCTTGTGATTATTATCTTGAAAATAAGAAGGTTGTTAAAACTACTTGTCCTAAAAATCGTATTCCTATAAAAGATAATTGTCCAAATAGTTATCCTATTAAGAAATTAAATAAAAATAATGATGAATGTTGTTATAAGGCTAAGAAACAAGTTGAAAAAATTAAAGTAATAAAACCTGTAATAATTAAAAAAGAATTAGGTGAGAATTTTAAAAAAATTAATATTAAACCTGAGAAATTAATTAATGGAAAATTACCAAAATTAATCAATAAATATCAACATAAGCCAAGAGTTAATAAAATACCTAAATTATAATTAGATATGACATATAAATTATCATTAGAAAATGAAAAATTGCCTATAAATAGTTTTCAAAAGAGATTAGATGAATTTAAAGAAACCGAATTTTATCTAAGAAAAATAGAGAAATATAATTGCTTAGTTTCTGTTAAGAAAGCAGATGATTTATATGAATATTATATAAATAATGGTTTAATTATTCTTAAAAAACGTATTGGTTCAAAAAGTAGATATGGTGTTATTTATTTAACTACTACTAAATTTAATAATAAAAAATTTGCTACTAAATTAACTTTAGCAAATGATTATAATTATAATGAAATCTTAATTTCTAGTAATTTATCAAAAATATCTTTAAGAAATTTATCACCTCATTTTTTATTAGTATATAAATCCTTCTATTGTAATAATAATACTGATAAAAAAATTCCAGAATTAATTAAAAAAAAAAATTATTATATTATTGTTAATGAACTTATCAATGGTAATTTTAAACAATTTTTAGATTTAAATTTATCTTATGAATATATTTTAAACGCATTTCAACAAATTTTAATATCCATATTATCGTTCCATTATTTTACAAAAGGTATATATCATAGCGATTGTCATTATAAAAATTTCTTATTTGTTAAAATCAAATCAGGAGGATATTTTCATTATAAAATATTTGGTAATAATTATTATATTAAAAATATGGGTTATCTATGGTTAATTTGGGATTTTGGATTAGCACGTGATGATATTTTTTATAAATTACAAAGACTTAAAGATTATTTTAGAATAATAAATTTTTTTACTTCATATTTTTTAAAATCATATAATAAAATTAATGATATAGCAAATAAAATTATTTCATATGAAGATAATTATCAATTTTATTTTGGTAATTCTGACAAAAAATTCTTTGAAGAATGTGTTTTTAAATATAATATTTTATTAACATTAAAAGACCTTACAAAATCTTCAAAAATTATAAATAAAAAACCTTATATTATTAACGATTTTTAATTCATTATTTTTATTTTTAGTTTTATTAATTAAATGAATTCTGGTAATTTAAATAAAATTACTAATATTGGCACTTATGGTTCATCTATCACAAATGATGTATTAACTAGACAATATGATAGTATTCGTATAGGAACTTATGCTGGTAAATATTTAAAATCCTCAAATAATATCTTTATTGGTGATAAGGCTGGTCAAAATTCTTATGATGTTCAAAATTCAATTTTTCTAGGTTATAATGCCGGTGCTAATATTACCAATGGAGATAGAAATATAATTATTGGTTATAATCTTAATAATGAAGCTTCTAATTCAATTACTATCGGTAATAATTATACCTCTACTTTATCAACTACTATAGGTGATTTAAATGAAAATAAAGGTTCTTATAATACCTTAATTGGTTATAGAAGTTGTAATATTGGAAATAATCTTTTTACTATTGGTGAAAACCTACTTATAAAAAATCTTGATGTTTTCTATCATAACGGATTTGAAGATAAATCATTATCCAATATATCATTTAATTCTAATTATAACCTTTTTTATAATGATTATTCTTCTGTTCTTTCAAATATTGAAAATTCAAATACATTCAACCCTTTTAATACAATTATTATCCCATTCCAAAAAAAAAATATTATAAATGATTTTATTCAACCTTTTCTTAAAAAAGATTGTCAAATTATACAAGGTATTATTCATCTGGTTTATGATAATTCGACTATTCCTCCCGATAATTCAAATATCTCTTTTAATCAAAATCAATTATATAATCTTACTAATTATCAATCTTCATTAACAATACCTATATCTATTATTAAAAGATTTGCTAAACCTATTTTAAATATTATCAATAAAGAAATTTCATTTGATAATTTTGGATATGTTCCAAATAATGACGAATATGAAATTAAATATCTAATATCAACCCCCCCTAATTTTGGAACTTTTCTTGATAATATCGCAAATAAATTAGAATTTAATTCATCCAATCTCGTCTATATTTCCTATAATACTTTTACAGATATTAATGATAGTTGTGGTATAACCCCTCTATTATTTATAAAAAATAATCCAGATGATATTATCAAAGGCGATGAAGTATTCTTCAATTTTAATCGTGTTTTTAGTTTTAGCGAATTTACACCTAATCCTCCTATAATTATTAATTATCTAAGAGATATTGAATATATTAATCAATCAATAGATATTGATGTTATTTCTTTCGATTATGTCTTATTAAAATCATATATCATTTCTAATATTTCTAATATTTCTTCATTTGATACTTCTAAAATTATTATTAATTTTTTTCAATATCCTAATTTAGGTTTTATTAGTGATATTAATAGAAATCCCATAGCTTCTATCAATCTTAATAATCTCGATAATATCATATATCAAAATTATGATAATAATCTTGATTTAGATAGTTTTAATGTTAATATATCTTATGGTTCTAATTATGCTAATATTAACAATTTCTCTATTAATATTCATATTATAAATTCAAATGAAATTACTTATAAAAATGCTTTTATTTATGATGAAATACCTATCAAAAATAATATAATTTATTCTAAATATCCAACTTATGTAATTGAAAACTCTTCTCTAATTAAAATTGAAAATTATTATGAATTATTGAGAAATAAATCATCTATCATCTCTTTAAAATTAACAACAACTAATAATAATTTCCTTTTATTTGATAATCAAAATTTCTATAATTATTTTGGAACCTTTCAATTTAATATAATCCGTAATAAATTTATATCTTCAAATATTCTCATAAATCCTAATAAATCTACTTATGATTATCAATATCTTAATTATAAAATTAATAATCAAATCTTCTCTAAAAAACTCACCATCTCATTTAATTTTATGCCTAAAGTAGAATTCCCCTTCTCTAATATTAATAACATCTATGATTTTAATCTATCATTTTATGAAAATCAAAAAAATCTTAAATCTATCAATTATAATCATTTGAACTATCCACTATCTTTCAATAGTTTCTCAAAAATAATTAATATTATCGATAATGATATTGATATTAAAAATACTACAGATGTTCGTTTTGAATTCTTCCTATCATCCAATCTTAATTCTTACGATTATTTCCAAAATTATCCTACACAAATAATTATAAGAGACGTTTCAATAAGTTCTGAAAATTATGATATTAATAATTTTGGAGTTTCCATTGGTAAAGATTTAAATGTCGAAGGTCTCAATAATCTTATTATAGGCTCCAATATGAATATCATTGGTAATAATTCTATCGTTATTGGTAATAATAATAGCAAAAATCCCATTTTTGAATCAATTATCATCGGCAAAAATAATTTCGAAAATAATTATTCAAAAAATTCTTTAATTATTGGTAATAATAATTCAACTGAAATTACCAATAAACATCAAATTATAATTGGTAATGATATACATAATAAATATCTTCTTAATATCGATAATACTATCCTAAGAGATAGCAATAAAATTATTATAGGTATTGACGATATTCCAGTAGCAATTGGATATAACTCCAATGATATTATCGATTTAAGTGATAAAAATTCCCTATATCTTAAAAATGGCGTATCATTAAATAATATTCATTTCCAAAATTCCAATAATTTTAAAACTTCTCTTATTATTCCAGAAACTCTTACTAGTAATATAACTTATACCCTTCCTATTATACCTAACGAATTTTCACGAATTCTCCTTACAACTGATAATCTAGGAAATTTAAAATGGACTGAAACATCAACATTCGATTTAAACACCAATCTTAATATTAGCAATCTTTATTCTTCTAATATTCACGTCTCAGGTTATATATTCGGTGATGGACGACACCTATCTAATGTTAATATCAGTGATAAAAATACTGATGACCTAATCGAAGGTTCTAATAATCTATATTATACAGATACAAGAGCAAGTAATATCTTCTTTAATTTTATATCAAATATATCTACTGATAATATTAAAGAAGGTTCTAATAATCTATATTATACATCCTTAAGAGATAGTAATTCATTCTATTCCAATTTAAATAATATTACTACTGATAATTTAAAACAAGGTTATAGTAATCTCTATTATAATTATAATTATCTATCTAATGCTATTCTCACAAATTTCTCTACATTAACTACAAATGACCTTAAAGAAGGTTCATCTAATTTATATATAACTCCTGCTAGAGTTGATGAAATATTAAATAAAAAAACTACTGATAATTTTAAAGAAGGTTCTAATAATCGTTTCTTCACTAATGAAAATGCTAATAGTAATATAAGTCGTTTTTTCTCAACTATTACTACTGATAATGTCAAAGAAGGTTCTGCTAATCTTTATTTCAATAATCAAAGACTTTCTTCAAATATTACTCAAATTTTACGAACAAAAAATACTGATGATATTAAAGAAGGTAATTTCAATCGCTATTTCAATGAAAGTAATATCAATATTATTTATTCTAATCTTATTCGAAGTAAAACTACCGCCGATATTCAAGAAGTAGGAAGTAATCTTTATTTCAATCTTAATCGTTTTAATTCATATCTTCAAACAAAAAATACAGATGATATTCGTGAAGGAACTAGTAATTTCTTCTTAACAACTCAAAAAGTTATATCCCTATTATCTACTTTGAATAGTGATAATATTAAAGAAGGTTCCACTAATCTTTATTATAAAGAAATATATGCTCGTGAATTTTTAATCAAATCACAAAATCTTTTATCTACTGATTTGATTAAAGAAGGTTCTAATAATCGTTATATCGTTAATAATACATATCCGACAAATTTAAGTATTAATGGAAAAATAAATGCTTCCAATGTATTTATTAATAATTCAAATATTCTCGATATTTATAAAGAAAGTCTTCAAAATGCTAAATTTAATTACGCAAAAACTTATACAACTAATTTATTCTCTAGTAATTTAACTATTAATCCTAAAACATCATTAAATCTAAATGTAAATATCACTTCTAATCAATCTCTTTCTTTTGCTGGTAATGGTTGTCCTTTTATAATAGTTGGTTCAAATGTTGGTATAAATAATCTTAACCCTATTTATAATCTTCATACAACAGGATATGCTTATGCTGATTATTTATTAGGTAATGGTTATAATATTACTAATATTGATATTAATAAAATTGATTTTAATGCTGATAATGTTAAAAATGGAACTTCTAATCGATTTATTACAAATAATATTTATGATAGAGGATTAACTATAGAAGGTGATTTGATTTTTAATAATGCTATCAATAAAGGTGATATCATCCCTTTTATTGATAATTCTTTTAATCTAGGAAATAATAATTCTTCTTTCTCAAATATCTTCGTAAATAATCTTAAATTAAATAATCTCAATCTTAATTTTAATCATAATAAATTAGATTTATTAGATAATAATAATAATTATCATTCTAATATCATTAATTTTGAATATTTATCAAATTCACCTATTATAAATTCAAATAATTCCGCATATATCATTAAAGATTTAATTATCAATAATCAAAATCCCTCCAAAAATCCTCTAGAAATTATCAATAATAATTCCTCCGTTTTACAAATAACATCCAATAATGATATTTCATTAAATACTAATTTATTATCTTTAAAAACTTCTAATCATTTCTTCAATTTTCAAAAAAATAATAATGATTTAATCATTAATAATAATGATTATCTTCAAATATTCTTTACTTCTAATTCAAATATAGGTATCGGTTTAACTAATCCTAAACCAAATTATCTATTAGATGTTAATGGTTCTATCAATTGTTTAGATATTTTCATTAATGATATCAATTTAAGTGAAAAATTATCAAATACTTCCAATGAATTAATCACCAATATCATCTATAACTCCAATCAAACTAGTAATAATATATTTGATACCTCAAATGAATTAATCACCAATATCATCTATAACTCCAATCAAACTAGTAATAATATCTTTGATACCTCTAATTATTTGATTACTAACATCATCTATAACTCCAATCAAACTAGTAATAATATTTTTGATACCTCTAATTATTTGATTACTAACATCATCTATAACTCCAATCAAACTAGTAATAATATTTTTGATACCTCTAATGAATTAATAACCAATATTATCTATAACTCCAATCAAACTAGTAATAATATATTCAATACCTCTAATGAATTAATCACCAATATTATCTATAACTCCAATCAAACTAGTAATAATATCTTTGATACCTCTAATTATTTGATTACTAACATCATCTATAACTCCAATCAAACTAGTAATAATATATTTGATACTTCCAATGAATTAATCACTAACATCATCTATAACTCCAATCAAACTAGTAATAATATATTCAATACCTCTAATGAATTAATCACTAATATCATCTATAACTCCAATCAAACTAGTAATAATATATTCAATACCTCTAATGAATTAATAACCAATATTATCTATAACTCCAATCAAACTAGTAATAATATCTTTGATACTTCTAATTATTTGATTACTAATATCATTCAAACTAGTAATAATATATTCAATACCTCTAATGAATTAATCACCAATATTATCTATAACTCCAATCAAACTAGTAATAATATCTTTGATACCTCTAATTATTTGATTACTAATATCATTCAAACTAGTAATAATATCTTTGATACCTCTAATTATTTGATTACTAATATTAATGATTCTTATAATAATTCATCAAATTTTACATATAATACAGCAAAAACAAATATCAATTATAATAATTTATTAAATAAACCATGGATTAATTCAGAAAATAATATCTATTATACTAGAAATGTTGGAATTGGAACAACTATACCAAATTCTATATTACACATAAATGAAACAATTGGAACTAGTCAAGGAGCAAATAAAGGAACTATAATATTAGATCATGATAATTCAGGTGGTGCTTCATCAATTGTATTTAGAAGTAAAGTTAATAGAGGAAGTGATTATGGTTATATTCAATATCAAGAAGCTTCAAGTATTGGAGGATCAGGAGAAAATGCTAGATTAATTATAGGAATTCAAAATGATACTTATGATCATCTTTTATTAATGCCTAGTGGAAATGTTGGAATTAATAATAATAACCCTTCATATAAATTAGATGTTAATGGTTCAGTAAATACATCAACATTTTTTAATTGTTCTTCATCAACTATTTCTTCTGGTATTCTTTGGAATAATAGAGGATTAAGTGCTATTGTTATTTCTGGAAATAATACTGATTATTCATCATCATCTTTAATTGGTGATATGATTATAAGAAGTGATACTAATAAAAAAATTATATTTCAAAATGGTAATAATTCTACACCAGCATTAACTATTGAAAATAATAATGTTAATGCTTCTAATTATTCTATACAAAATCTAAATATATCTAATATATTTGTTTCATCAAATGTATTCGAAAATGAATCAAATAATTTAATTAATGAAATTAATAATATTAATACTGATTCTATTAATATAGGAACTAGTAATAGATTTATAACAAATCATATTTATGATTATGATTTAACTATTACTAAACAATTATTTGCTAATACTATCACAAGTTCAAATTTAAATATTATTGGCGATTTTACATCCGTAGAAACTGATGTTTATCAAACTGAACAATTTCAAGTTATTAATGAAGGAACTGCTACATCTTTAATTGTTAATCAAATGGGAATTAATCAAAATTCAATGGAAGTTTTTAATAATAATAATATTAGTTTTATTATTAATTCTAATGCTAATGTTGGAATAGGTATATCAACCCCTTTATATAAATTAGATGTAAATGGTAGTATAAATTCAACAAGTTTATTCGTTAATAATACAGATGTTATTGAATCTATTAATAATGTAAATAATAATGTTTCAATTTCATCTAATAATCTTTATAAAATAGTTAATGATTTAAATGATTTATCATCTTCTAATATCTCCTATACATCCAACAACCTCTTCACAGATATTAATGATTTAACTTCTTTTAATATCTCCTTCACATCTAATAATCTATTCACAGATATTAATGATTTAACTTCTTCTAATATCTCCTTCACATCTAATAATCTATTCACAGATATTAATGATTTATCATCTTCTAATATATCTTTCACATCCAATAACCTCTTTAATTATTCATCAAATTCTTCCAATAACCTCTTTAAAGATATTAATATCTTAACTTCAGCTAATTTAACTTCTAATATATCTTTCACATCCAATAACCTCTTTAATTATTCATCAAATTCTTCCAATAACCTCTTTAAAGATATTAATATCTTAACATCAGCTAATTTAACTTCTAATATCTCATTCACTTCTAATAACCTCTTTAATTATTCATCAAATTCTTCCAATAACCTCTTTAAAGATATTAATATCTTAACTTCAGCTAATTTAACTTCTAATATTACTCAAACATCCAATAACCTCTTTAATTATTCATCAAATTCTTCCAATAACCTCTTTAAAGATATTAATATCTTAACTTCAGCTAATTTAACTTCTAATATTACTCAAACATCCAATAACCTCTTTAATTATTCATCAAATACTTCCAATAACCTCTTTAAAGATATTAATATCTTAACATCAGCAAATTTAACATCTAATATTACTCAAACATCCAATAACCTCTTTAATTATTCATCAAATTCTTCCAATAACCTCTTCAATGATATTAATCAATTAACTTCAGCAAATCTTAATTCATCTATTCTTAATAATTCAAATGAACTTAATTTTAAAATTAATAGTAATACAAATTATATTATTGATTTCTCTCGTAATTATTCAAATAATCTTTTTAATGATATAGAAGAATTATCTATTAATACTAATCAAAAATTCATCAGTAATAATACAAATCTTAATTCAATTATTACTGATAATTCTACAAATATCCTAAATAATATTAATATAACTTCTAATAATCTCTTCAATTATTCCAAAAATAATTATAATAATCTTGATACAAAAATCACAAGTAATACGAATTATTTACATGATTATTCATATAAAAATTCTAATAAAAATTATTTAAATATTAATGCTACATCTGCTTCTTTAAATCAAGTTATTACAAGTAATACAAAATTCCTTTTCAATTATTCATCAAATAATTATAATGAATTCATAAAAACTATTAATGAAATTAATATTGAAAATAGTTTAACAACTGATACTATTCTTCAAGGAACTAGTAATCGTTTTATAGTAAATAATAATTATAATGATGATGTATTTTTTAATTCTAATTTATATGCCTCAAATATCATCACATCTAATATAACTATCATAGGACAAGTATCAATTTTTGAAACTAATATCTATAAATATGAACAACTTGAAATAATAAATAATTCAACTGCTACATCATTAACTATAAAACAATTAGGATTTAATAGAAATGTAGCAGAATTCTATAATTATCAAAATCTATCTTTCGTTATTAATTCTAATGCTAATGTTGGAATAGGTGTCGCTAATCCTCGATGGAAATTAGATGTAGATGGAACTATTAATTGTAATGATGTTACTATTAATGATATTAGTCTTATCACAACTATTAATAATGAAATATCCTCAACATCCAATTTTCTATATCAATATTCACGATTTAATTTTAATAATTTAACAACTTTAAGCACATTTGCTTATAATAGCACTCTTATCGATTTCACTCAATTACTTTCAACAACTTCTTATGAAGTATCATCTCAAGAATATACAACAACACATCTATGCGTTTATCATAAATATATGTCTGATAGTGAATTATTAATTCAAGCTGATTTCCCTTATATAATTAATGGTTTTGGAACAGATAAATATGTAAGTCGTTTAGAAATTTCAAGTGATTATATAAATGATATTGAATATTCAATTGAACACGAACAAGTATTCATTGGTTATGCTTCTGGAGGTGGCACACGTTCGACAACATTGAGCCCTATTCATCATAAAACTTGTTTGATAGGTATGACTATAACTATAAAAGTTCAAATAAAATTAATTGATAGTGATGATACTTTATTAACTGATAAATGCGTTTTTATTATTACTGAAAAAAAACCATCTTATAAATTAGTTTTAACTGATTATATTACTCCTCAAGAAGTAGTTAGTATCACAAGTAATCTTTATGTAAGTCCTCAACAATTAACAAATATACTTCAATATTATCAAACAAATGATATTGGAACATGGGGGTCTAATATCGATAAAAGTATTTATTATCAATTAGCAAATGTTGGAATTGGAACAAATAATCCAAGAGAACTTCTCGATGTTAATGGTAATATAAGATGTCATAATCTTAATTTTAATAATAATTCTAATCTAATTTCTACCATCGATAATATTCATTTTAATATGAATTATGCCTCTAATTATTTATATACCTATACCACTTCTAATGTAAGTAATGTATCAACTTTAAGCACATTTGCTTATAATAGCACTATCATCGATTTTACAGAACATATATCCACTGATTATTTTGAAGTTTCTTCTCCTATCTATACCGATACTCATATCTGTTATTATAAAAAAAATTTAAGTGATAGTGAATTATTAATTCAAGCAGATTTCCCTTATACTATCAATGGCTTTGGTTCTGATAGTTATTCAAGTCGTATTGAAATAACTACTGAATTCGTCGATTATCCTGAATATTCTATGGAACACGAACAAAGATTTATTGGATTTGCTTCTGGTGGTGGCACTCGTTCAACAACTTTAAGCCCAATCATTCATAAAACCGCCATTGCTGGTATGAATGTTGTCATTAAAGTTCAAATAAAATTAAATGATAGTGATGATAGTCTTATTACTGATAAATGTCTATTTATTATTACTGAAAAAAAACCTACTAAAAAACTCATCTTTATCGATTATACAACTCCAGATGAAGTTATGGGAATTACAAGTAATGTCTATATAAGTTCCAATTATTTCTCAAATGTTATTAAAAATTATCAAACAAATGATGTTGGTGTTTGGACTTCTAATATTGATGGTAGTATCTATTTCCCTAATGCTAATGTTGGTATAGGAACTAATAACCCTCTTTATAATCTTGATATAGGAGGTTCTTTAAATACAACTGAATTATTTATAGATAATAATAATTTTAATACTATTTTAAGTAATACTTGTAATTTTTTTAATTATAAAATAGATAGTCTTAATGCGGATTTAATAGATGATGGTAATAATAATCGTTTTATTATTAATGATGTTTATAATAGAGATATTTATTTAACTGAAAATACTTATAGTTCTAATTTAATAACCTCTAATTTAATCATTCAAGGAGATTTTACAAGAATAGAAACACCCGTTTATCAAACTAAACAATTCAAAATTGATAATTTCTCTAATTCTACCGCATTTATCATTAATCAACATCTAAATAATCAAAATATTGTTGAATTTTATAATAGTGGTAATATTAGTTTTCTCATAAATCAATCAGGTAATGTTGGAATTCATAATTCAAATCCAAATTATGAATTAGATATTAATGGAGAAATCAATTGTTCTAATGTTAATATTAATAATATTAGTATTCTTGATACTATCGCTTCTCAAGTAGCAAGTCTATCAAATTCTTTAATAACTCATACTATATCTACTTTCGGTTCCCTTCAAAATAGTAATCTTATCGGTTTTAACACAACTCTTGTAGATTTTAAAACTATAATTTCATCAAATGTTTATCTAGTAACCTCATCAACTTTTACTAATACACATTCATGCGTTTATAGAAAATATTTTGCTGATAGTGAAATACATATTCAAGCAGATTTCCCTTATAAAATCAGTGGTTTTGGTTCTGACCATTTCGCAAGTCGTATTGAAGTTATTAATAATGCTACTAATGAACGCGAATATTCATTTGAATATGAACAAATATTTATTGGTTTTGGTGCTGGTGGTGGCACTCGTTCAACTACATTAAGTCCAATTAATTTCTCAACTGCTATGGAAGGTAATTTAATAACTATAAATCTTCAATTATGTTTAGTCGATAGTGATGATAGTATCTTTACTGATAAATGCGTATTTTTTATAACTGAGAAAAAACCTAGTTCAAAAATTCAATTTAGTAGTTATTTAACTGAAGCTGATATTCCAGATTTAACTTCAAATTTATATATAAATCCACCTCAACTACAAGAAATCTTATTAAATTATCAAACTAATAATTATGGAAAATGGGAAAGTAATGTAGCAAATCAAAGTATCTATTATAATGTCGGAAAAGTAGGTATTGGCTCTCATAATCCATTTTGTGAATTAGATGTTAATGGTGAAATTAATTGTAGTGATATTAATATCAATAAAGTTAGTTTAATTGATACCTTTAATAATCACGTTTCATTAACATCTAACTTATTAGTCGATTTTACCATAAAAACTTTTAATAATCTACAAAATAGTAATCTTATTGGTTATAATTCAACTTTAGTAGATTTTAAATCATTCACTACAAATGATATTTATATCGTTAATAGTTCCGTATATACAAGCACTCATTCGTGTGTTTATACTAAGTTTTTTGAAGAAGGTGAATTACTAATTAATGCCGATTTCCCTTATAAAATTAATGGTTTTGGTAGTGATGTATACGCAAGTAGATTAATAATTACTAGTGATGCTAATAATATCGTAGAATATTCATTAGAACATGAACAAATATTCATTGGTTTTGCTGCCGGTGGCGGAACACGTTCAACAACTTTAAGCCCTTTAAGTCATAAAACGAATATTTTTGGAAAGAATATTACGATAAAAGTTCAAATGAGATTGGTGGATAGTGATGATAGTATTTATACAGATAAATGTGTTTTTATTATCACTGAGAAAAAACCTTCGTCAAGACTTATTTTATCTAGTTATTTAAATGAAGGGGATATTCCACGATTAACATCAAATTTATATATAAATTCTAATCAATTATCTAATGTTTTAACTAATTATCAAACTAATAATTTTGGTAAATGGACAAGTAATATCACTAATAGAAATATATATTATGAAGGAATTGGTAGAGTAGGTATAGGTAATACAAATCCTTCCTATAAATTAGATGTTTCTGGAACATTTAATTGTCAAGAAGTTTATAGAAATGGCATTGCTTTAAATACAACTCTTCAAGATTTTGTTTCCGTTAATAATATTAGAAATGTTTTTAATAATAATGTTATCGGTTATGGAACAACTTTAGTTGATATGGATGTTATAACTACAAATGGAGTTTTTAATGTTTCTTCAAAAACTTATATAAATACTCATACCTATACTTATACGAAATTTTTTAATGATAGTGAAGTTATAATTCAAGTCGATTTCCCTTATCTTATCGAAGGTTATGGTAGTGATAGATATTCGAGTCGTTTAGCAGTTTGGACTGATACTAATTTATCTCCTCAATATTCATTAGAACATGAACAAGTATTCATAGGTTATGCTTCTGGTGGTGGAACACGTTCAACGACTTTAAGCCCATTGAATTATAAATGTGATATTTTTGGAAGAAATGTTTATATAGCAGTTCAATTAAAATTAACAGATAGTGATGATATGATAATTACAAATAAATGTAATTTTATTATTTATGAAAAGAAAAATAAATCAACACTTCAATTTAAAAATTATGTTAATGAAACTGATGTTATTGGTTTAACTAGTAATTTATATATCAATTCTAATCAATTAAATTCATCACTTTCTAATTATCAAACAAATGATTATGGAAAATGGAATTGTAATTTAAATGATACCAATATCTATTATAATATTGGTAATGTTGGTATTGGAACTGCTAATCCAATTACAAATTTAGATGTTCAAGGAAATATTGTAGCAACTGGTCAAATTGTAAGTTCATTTTCTGATATTCGTTTAAAAACTATTACTTCTAAATTAACAAATGCCTTAGATATTATAGGAAATATTAATGGATTTAAATATAAACCTAATGATATTGCTTTAAGTTATGGTTTTGAAGATAAAGAAGAAGTTGGATTAAATGCCCAAGAAGTTAGCAATTATATTAATGAAATCGTATCTTTAGCACCTTTTGATATGTTAAAAGATGAAAATGGAGATATTATTTCAAAAACAGGTAATAATTATCTAACAATTCAATATGAAAAACTTATTCCATATTTAATAGAAGGAATAAAGGAATTAAAAAAAGAGAATGAACTTCTAAATAATCGTCTTAAAAAAATTGAAAATATTTTATTTAATTAGAATATGAACAGAAGAACAATATTATTACCTTTACCAACTAGAAGTAGTTCATCTCATAATATTTCATTAAGACCTTTACCAAGAAGTCGTTCATCTCTTATAATACGTGAAAAAGAAGAAGAATCAAAAAGTAGTTTATCTCTTATAGAAGAAGAAGAAGTTGATATAGCACAAAGACCACATTTAAATATGGATAAAAATAATGATTTCTATATTTTAGCACATATTTATAATTTATATGAAATATATATAAATGGATATATCCCTGATGACTTTAATATAAATATATTAATAAACGCATTAAAAAATTTATATAAATGTTTATTTACAAAAGAATGCGATGAACCAATAGCATTTGAAACTTTAGATTTAAACAATGATAACATTGTCATTTTAAATTGTGGACATTTATATTTTGAATCAACAATAAAAAGATGGATGTCGGTGGATAAATCATGTCCTCAATGTAGAAAAAAAATTTCGAATAAAATTACTATTAGTTTAAATGATATTCCAGGAATAACACAAGTTATAAATAAAAGTTTTTCAATTCCAGAATTGAAAAATAAATTATTAAAAAAAATTAATAATTTACATAAATATTATAATCTGGTAAAAACCCCACCTTATTTTTTAAAAAAAAAATTATTAAAAACATTAAATGAATTATTTACTTTTATATCTCATAATAAATATTTTGATTATAAAATAAATAATGAAATTATTATATTAGATTGTGGACATTTTTTTCTTTTTAATAATAATGAAATATCTTTTAATAATCAAATATGTCCTAATTGTAATAGAACGTTTAAAAATTATATTACAATTAAATTAATAGATTTTGAATTTCCAAAAATTACAGGAGGAGAAAATATTAAAATTAATAAATATATAAAATATCTTAATAAATTTGATTTAAATAAATTATATAATATTGCTACTAATAAAAAAATAAAATTTACTTTAAAAACATCTAAAAAACAAATTATAAATAAATTAGTTAAATTTAAATTTTCATAAATTTATTTAAAAAAATTTCTATTTCATCAAAATTATTAAAGATAACTCCTGTGTTTTTATCCTTATTAACCTGATTTAATTTAGCAAATAATATCGTTGAATCATGATTTATCTTTTTATATAATTCTATTTTTTTTTTAATTTTTTCTATAGTAGTATATAATAAATTAAAATTATCTTTTATTAATAATAAATATATATATAAATCTCTAATTACATATATATAATTTTTGTATATATGTATATCATCTAATTCTGTTATATCATAATCAAATTCATAATATTCATTA
>Ga0207934_1000036_pt1 | contig 31439 bp, 28 predicted proteins | sample LakMenE22Apr09ns_FD_150724 | JGI IMG/M metagenome (GOLD analysis project Ga0207934, IMG submission 150724) | Freshwater microbial communities from Lake Mendota, WI - 22APR2009 deep hole epilimnion (SPAdes) | ecosystem: Environmental > Aquatic > Freshwater > Lake > Epilimnion/Euphotic zone ... | reverse complement strand
GATGAAACAATTATTAATGATGATTTAATTATTGAATGTAAAAAAAAGAATTTAGAATTGAGACCATTAATACAATTATGTAATAATAATAATGAAATTATGAATTATAAATCATCATTTTTAATCCATTTCCTTATTTAATGAATAAAAAATCAAAAATTATCTAGAACTATTGTCATATACTTCTCCTCATCATTAAACTCAGCGATTCCAGTTTTTACACCTTCTTAGCATACATTAGATTTCTCCAATGAAGTTCATTCTCAGTTTAAGATTAATATATTATCTTTGTTCTAAATACTTCTTGACTGATTATTTTAGTTATAAATTCAATCATTTTTAAGATGTATTCAATTGTTTTAATCCATTTCCTTATTTAATGAATAAAAAATCAAAAATTATCTAGAACTATTGTCATATACTTCTCCTCATCATTAAACTCAGCGATTCCAGTTTTTACACCTTCTTAGCATACATTAGATTTCTCCAATGAAGTTCATTCTCAGTTTAAGATTAATATATTATCTTTGTTCTAAATACTTCTAGACTGATTATTATAATTAATAATTCAATCATTTTTAAGATGTATTCTATTGTTTTAATACATTTCTTTCTTTTTATTTTAAAAAAGCCAAAACTTATCTAGAACTATTGTCATATACTTCTCATCATCATTAAACTCAGCGATTCCAGTTTTTACACCTTCTTAGCATACATTAGATTTCTCCAATGAAGTTCATTCTCAGTTTAAGATTAATATATTATCTTTGTTCTAAATACTTTTTGACTGATTATTTTAGTTATAAATACAATCATTTTCTATTTGTTTTCTATTGTTTTAATACATTTCTTTCTTTTTATTTTAAAAAAGCCAAAACTTATCTAGAACTATTGTCATATACTTCTCATCATCATTAAACTCAGCGATTCCAGTTTTTACACCTTCTTAGCATACATTAGATTTCTCCAATGAAGATCATTCTCAGTTTAAGATTAATATATTATCTTTGTTCTAAATACTTCTTGACTGATTATTTTAGTTATCAATATAATCATTTTCTATTTGTTTTCTATTGTTTTAATACATTTCCTTATTTATTGAACAAAAAGCCAAAACTTATCTAGAACTATTGTCATATACTTCTCCTCATCATTAAACTCAGCGATGCCAGTTTTTACACCTTCTTAGCATACATTAGATTTCTCCAATGAAGTTCATTCTCAGTTTAAGATTAATATATTATCTTTGTTCTAAATACTTCTTGACTGATTATTTTAGTTATCAATATAATCATTTTCTATTTGTTTTCTATTGTTTTAATACATTTCCTTCTTTTTATTTAAAAAATACTATATTATATGGTTTTTCATTTATAATTTTAGAATTATAGTTAGTTTTATTTTTGATGACATTATTATTAATAAATATATTTAATATGAAAGAAATAATATTATTTATATTTTCGGGTGAATATAAAATAAATTTTTCATATTCTTCTGGGGTAGTATAATTATTAATAGGTAATTTAGAATAAAAATTAAAAGTTCTTTTATATTTTAGAATGACATTAGTATGATATTTATTTTGTTTTTCAAAAAATAATTCTTTTGATGTATCAATAAAAAGTTCTTTATTTATTTTCATTATAATATTTTTAAAATTACTATTTAATAAAAAATTTGTTGATAACCATCCATTATCATTATCATTAAAAAAAGCTTTAATAATATTTTTAAAATCATAATCAACATATATAAATTCTTTTTTTGATTGTTTAAATTCTATTGAACTTCCATAATCCCATATTACCCATAAAAATCCATAATTTTCTATATAATAATCATTACCAAATATATTATAGTGAAAATATCCACCTGCTTTGACTTTATGATATAAAAAATTACCCCAATGAGCATCATAATGAAAATGTTTAGTTTCTTGATAATAAAACATTAATGATAAATATATTTGTCCAAATGCGTTTAATAATAAATAATAATCATTGTGAAATAATTCTAAAAATGTTTTTAAATCTCCATTTGCTAATTCATTTAATAAAAAATAAAATGATTTCTTTTTATTATTTTGAATTATTTTAGGATAATTTTTTATATCTTCTATCTCTTCTTTTGATATTTCACTGCTAACTGATTTAATATTAAAATTTAAAAAGTTATTACATTTTATATAAGAATATAATATAGGAAAATGAGGACATTTTTTATTTAAAACGGCGTTTGATACTATTTTTAATAATTTTATCTCTTTTTTATTAGCATTATTATCAATTACACATTTAATAGCATATTTATATATTTTATTATATTTGTCTTTAAAACTACTTAAAAATATTGCTCCATTATCGCTTTCTATACCAATTTGTTTTTTTAATATTATTTTATTTCCAATTATATAAATCGATGTTCCATTAGCATTCTTTTTATATAATCTCATACAATAATTTTCATTTGTTTCATCTATATTTAAAATTTTATTTAATAAATTATTATATTTAATTCTATCATTTATATTTGTATTTATACGATTAATAAATGGATAAAATAATTTTTTAAATAAATTGATATTTTTAGGATTTAGAACTTTATTTTCTGGACGTATTTTAATACATCTATTTGTTTTAGGATTTAAAACTTTATTTTCTGGACAGATTTTAATATTTTGTTTTTTAGGATTTAGAACTTTATTTTCTGGACAGATTTTAATATTTGGTTTTTTAATACATCTATTTGTTTTAGGATTTAGAACTTTATTTTCTGGACAAATTTTTATATTCATTATCTATTAAGAATATAGTGAATTTTTAATGATATTAAATATATGTATTTTATTATTTTTAATTATAGGAATAGAAAATGTATCGTTAATTTTATTATAAATAAGTCCAAAATGAATATCGAAATTAATATCTACATAAAACGTGTTAATAAATTTTTTATAAATAATATCGAAAAGGATAAAAACTAATTTATTATTATTATTTGTAGCGATAAACCAGTAGATACCATTAATTAGCACTGGATTTGATTTAATATCTAAAGTTCCATGGGAATTAATCCATGATACATCCATATACTTATCATATAATTTAAAATTATTACTATCTATTTTATTTATTATAAGAGGGGATACTGATGTTAAAGCGAAATAACCTAAATCATTATAAAAAAAGCTACAATATTTATTATCAAAAATGTATGTTTTTTTAGATAATAAAGAAGTAATTCTATAAGGAGAATTGATACAAATATTAAAATCAAATGCGAATAAATTAAAATTAGTAATAGAATCAGCTTTAATAATTCTTGTAAAATTTTCTTTTTCTGTTAATTGAAATGTATTTGGATTTAGATAACTTCCATTAATATCTTCATCACTAATATAGGTAATTAATAACTTATCTTTTTTATTATTAATAATATTTGTATAATATCCGTTATTTGTAAGAGCTATAATTGATGGAAATTTACAATGGTCGATATAATCAACGACGATATATTTTCTATTGTTTTTTATATTAATAAAAACGAAAATAATTAAAATAATTATAGCAAGTAATATTGATAATATTACGAAAAATAAAATCATTTTCTTAATAATAGATAAGAAAATGAATACATGCGAATTACCAAATAATTATTTTTATATTGCTTATATTTTTGGAGTATTAATTAATTTATTTATAATAAATACTTTAAATAATATTGAAAAAAGAATAGATTGTAAGTGTGCTGATAATTCGAAAAAAGAATTTTTAAAAGAATGGTTTATATTTCTAATATTTTTTAACTCATTTTTCTTATTATTTTTTATAATAAGTAGTTATGAATGTTTTGAGATTTATTACAAGGAGAATATGAATATATTTTTTATGTTTATGATGTCTATAATTCAAATAATAATGATTATAAGATTATTTCTATATGTAAGATATTTACGAAATGAATGTAAATGTTCTTATGGAACTGAAGAGAATATAATATATTGGTATTTATTAGTCTTATTTATATTATTTATTACAACAATATTATTAACTATATTACTAATATTAATATTATATAGTATCTAAATAGAAATGAATAAATGTATTATACCAAATTATATATATTATATACTTATTGTGATAAAAATAATATTGAATATATTTATAATAAATAGTTTATATAAAATTGATAAAAATAAAGATTGTAATTGTGGGAATAATTCTAGAAACATGTATTTGAAAGAATGGTTAATATTTATAATAATATTCGATATATATTTAATAATGTTTTTTATAATAAGTAATAATGAATGTTATTATAAATATATAACAGATATTTATAATACGGATGTTCTTAAAATTTATATGACTATAATTACAATAATTTCTTTAATAATGTTTATAAGATTATTTTTATATATAAGGTGGTTAAGAAATGAATGTAAATGTTCGTATGGAATAGAAGAAAAAATAATATATTGGATTTTAATAATAAAAATGGTAATATATTTATTATATATAATATTTTTTATAATAATAATGGTATCATTAATAAATATCTTTATTAATAATCGTCATATTCTTCATCATCGTAATTAATATTATTATCTTCATAAATATTTTCTTCATCATTATCATAATAATCATCTTCTTCGCTTTCAGATAAATTATCATAATATTTTTCTTCTTCTTTTTTCAATTCTTTTTCGATGAATAATCTATCTAATTCTTCATAATCGACGATTTTCTTTTCAGGATTTTTAATAAACATAAGTTTATAATGGTCGTCAATATCATCTTCTTCATCTTTAATAGGTTTATAATGATTTTCAATTAAAGGTTTATCCATAAATTCATCATAGTAATTATTGATATAATAAGTATTATAGTAAAATTTATTATTATTATTAATTTTAATATAGGTATCGATAAGAATATTTTTTCTAATATTAAGAATTCTTTTTTTAAGTTCTTTTCTAGAAATTAAGAAAGTTGAATAGCAATTTAGATAATCACCTAAATCATTATTATGAAGGTAATTGAAGAAATCGAACAACATTTTTATATATTAATTAATTTATAAAAAGAAAAATCATTTTTTAAATTATATTTAAGGAGAATTTTTTAAAAAAATATAAATGAAGGTAATAACTTGTGTTGTAAATAATCCAATATTCATAGAAATACAATATAAGACATTGAAAAAATATCTAAAGAATGATTTTGAATTTATAGTATTTAATGATGCTAAACCATATCCTGATTTAACAAATGGAGATAATGTTAATTTAAGAAAAGAAATAGAAGAATTATGTGAAAGATTAAATATTAAATGTATAAATATTCCAAATGATACACAATATCACAGAACAATTAAATGTCCATCAACTAGAAAATCATTAGGTATGAATTTTATGCTTAAATATCAAATTGCTAATCCTGAACAATATTTAATATTAGATAGTGATATGTTTTTAATAGATTATTTAGATGTAAATGAAAGATATAAGAATTATAAAACAGCTTTTCATTTACGAACTATATTTTCGAATAATAGGAAATATAGATATATGTGGGATGGAATAGTATATATGGATATGAGAAAAATAGATGATATTTATTATTTGGATTGGGGTTTAAATCATGGAATAACTGATTGTGGAGGATTAAGTGAAGAATGGTTAAATCGACAGATAAAAGAAGGTGAAAATGTTCCATCGGTATATGAAATAGATTTTAATAGATTTGATAATTATCATACGTCAAATATTTATTTTATGAAGAATATTAGAACTCATACATGGAGGATTGATGAGATACCTAAATATCTAAATAAAAATAAAAAATTTATTGAATTTTTAAAAGAGGATAAAAGGAATTATGGTGAATTAATATTTGGCGAGATATATGATGATATATTTTATCGTTATGGAGGAAATTGGATAGGGGAAGATTTAGAATATCATAAATATTTATCAAATAAATTAAATGAGGTTATTATTGATGTTGATGATAATTAAAATAAGGAGTATTATTAGCAATCAATTCCATTTTTTTTTCATTATAATAATTTAAATCGTAATTATTACCTACTATTTTATTACCAAATAAGGAAATGTTGGTGAAATTCTTTTTATCATAAGTAATAAGAAGACCAAAAAATCTTTCAAATACTTCTTTCATAGTTTTATTGATAATTTCATTTGAAATAATAAAGAAATTATAATGTTTATCAAGATACATAAGATATTCGAGAGATATAAGACAAGATACACCGAAACAACCTACCCAATTATATTTATATTTATATTCTATAATTTTATTACCTTCATTCAAGTCAAGGATAAGATTATTAACTAATGATTTAAATTTTTCTTCTTTATCAATAAAACCAAATAATAAACGAATATCGCAATTATTTATGATATTATCATCTAGAGGTTTTAAAAGAAAGAAACTATCTCTAATGAATAAAGCTCTTGAAGAATTTTTCATTTTACGATAATAATAAAAACTGGCAAATTCACCTCTTCCTTTTATTTCAGGGTCTTCATCAGTATTTAAGATATGAATATTATAAACTGGTAAATCTTTAACATTTTCTATTTTAACAATAATATCTTGATTATTACAATCGTCGATAATAAAAATAGGTTCATATTTATAAAAACATCTAATTTGTTTAACACATTCAATCCAAATAAAATTATCATTAAAATTGTTAATTTTTCTAGTAATAAAAAAACTTAATTTAGGGATATCGTTCATTTATATAATAAATATTTTTATTCTCTTGTTTAAATAGAATAAAAATGGTTAAAAAACAAAATAGATCAATTTCTGGATATGGTTCAATGGATAGAACTAATAGATATCGTTCTAAAGATAATTCAAATAGATCAGATAGATCAGATGGATTTGGTAGTTATTTTAGAATGGGTCTTGGTCTTGGATTAGGATTTATGGTTGTTGAAATAATAACAACTATAATAGCACTTGTTTTCTTTGTATCTGGATTTATATTATTAAAGAGGGAACAGGGTAAAGAAAAGAGAGGTGAGAAGGTAAATAATGGGTTAAAAATATTAGCTTATGTATTAATGTTTCTAGGAGCTATTTTTGCTTTATTTCTTATAATACCAATTTTAGGAGATCTTGGGGGAGAGTTTGAATAAATAAAAAATGATTTAATTAAGAAATTAAAAAAATAATTATGAGTAATGTATTATTATTTGCGGATTTATTTGCTTATCGTTTTATGTTATTGGAAACATTTGGATATGAGGAAGATAATGATTATATAATAAAGAAATTAAAATATCGATTAATTGAAATGGGTATAAATTATAATGAAATAAATGATTTTTTATATGACTTTTATAATCATTATGAAATTAATATTTCTTTAGAAGAAATTAGAAATTCTCAAGTAAGTGTTTATATAATAAATGATATTCTATTATCGAATATTATAAATATAATTAATAATCCTATAGAAGAAGTAATTGATAATGATAATGATAATGATAATGATAATGATGATGTAAATACGAGATTAACAGAAGAAGAGGTTAATAGAATTCCTTTAATAACAATTCAGGAAGAATTGGAAGATAGTTGTTCGATATGTTTGGAAAATATAGAAATTGGTAGTATGGTATATAGTATTCCATGTAATCATAAATTTCATATAAATTGTTTAAAATCTAATTTAATTAATTATAATAGGAATTGTCCATTATGTAGAAATGAATGTTTTTCAAATATTAATTAAATATAAATGAGATTATTTTTTATTTTATTATTAATATTACAAATAAAATCATTTAATATTAACAATTTTATTTATCATGCGAGATTATGTAAATTAACTTATAAAACCTATAATAATACATTTATAATAGTTCATAAAAATAATAGTTTAAATATTTGTTTTCGTGGAACTAAGAATATGAATGATATTTATTTAAATTTCAATATAATTCAAAAAAGTTTTATAAAAAAAGAAATAAAGGTTCATAGAGGATTTCTTAATAAATATTTATCAATTCGTGATAAAGTTATTAATAAAACGAATGAAATAATTTCAAATAATAATATTGAAGATATTTATATAAGTGGTCATTCGTCTGGTGGTGCTATAGCAAATATCGCCTCCTTAGATTTATATTATTTATATCCAAATATAAGGATAAATACAATAACATTTGGTGCTCCTAAAATGGCGAATAAAGCATTTGTAGAAGAATATAATAATAAAATTAATAATTCGATAAGGATAGTTAATAAATATGATATATTTCAATATTTGCCATTATCAATACCAATAATATATCATCATATACATAAACCTTTAATATTATTGGATAATGTTAAAAAAATAAATATAATATATAATCATGAGATAAAAACATATATTAAAAATTTAATTATATTCAATATCTGATAGACAGATAGATTGTTCAACATAATAATTTTTTTCAGGTTGATTTTTATCAGTAGTTAATGGATTATATTTATTAATACAATCAATTTTGGATTGTAATTCAACAAATCTACGGATATCACTAAACATCTTTTATAAATAAATAATAAATTATTTTTATATATTTTTGTAATATTCGAATACTTCTATCCAAGAAGTAAATCTATATAATTTACTAAAATTAAATTCTTTTAAAAAATTATTTAAGTTATCTTCATTAAATTCAATATATGTCGAATTAGATAATATTTCATTACTGATTAATAATTTATTAAATGTTTCGAATTCAATTGCTATATTATAATTAATGGCTTTATTAATAATAAGATAATATTTATTATCATTATTATTAAAATATAGGAGATATTCCATAGTTTAATTTTATAATTAATTAAGAAATCATTTTTTTCTTAAAAAAATTGATATAAATATTTGAAGAATTTATCAAATAAAATGAATGCTGATTTAGATTATAGAAAGATTAAGAATTATGTAAGAAAATATTCATCAACATTAGGAGATGATTATCAATTAAGATTATCTTTATTAAGATTATTTTATTATGATATCAATGGATTTCCAATTGCTAAGATGAAACCTGAAGGAGAAATTGATATAAATATGTATCCATATTTCTTTCAAAATAAAAAGAGAGATGAAATTATTGATATATATAATAAGGAGGTTAAATGTAAATCGTTGATTAAAATTTTAAAAGAAGAAGAATTGAATGATTATGATATTAATGAGAATATTTGTTTAGAAATTTCATTAAAAACTTTTAGACCGATATATAATGAAAATTGGAAGAAGATTAGTGAAGATGTGAATAAAGTTCCTTTTGAGAAACAAAAGAGTTTCTATGCGGATTATTTGAGATGTTATTTAAAACTTAGATTTTTCCCGACATTAAATGAGTTTATTAAATATATTTATTATAAATATCAAATACCTATTCATAAAGATATTAAGATAGTATTTGATAATATTGAAAAATCTTATAGCGAAGTAAAAGAATATATAAAAATAAATAATTTGGATTTCAATAATGTTAGAAGAATTTTAGTAAAATCTACCCCAATTTCAAATAGAATTCTAATGGAAACTACTTAATAATATCTTTTAAGTTTTTTTTAAATTGTGTTAAATCATTATCTTCAATTAATTTAATTAATTCATTTATTTTACTGATATCAGCTTTACCATTATAATTGGCTTTTATTTTATCTATATAATCTTTTATTTTTTTTTCTTTATTTAAATCATCTTTATTACTAATAAAATAAATTTCTGCTAAATAGTGATAAAGTGTATTCATATAAGGTTCTTCGTAATTTATTATAGTACTCATTATTATTTTACTGGATATAAAAAAATTCTTTTATATTTTTTATTAAATTATTATAATATAATAATTGTTCTTTAAAATTCTTTGAATTATTTATCGATTTTAAAAATTGACTGAAATTAAATAAAATATCATTTAACAATATAATAAATGTATCATTTAATTTAAAAAAATATTCGATACTATTTAATTTAAATGATATAATTTTATAATTTTGTTTTCTTTCAATTTTTAAAGTCTCTTTTATTTTTTTTATAAATTGTATATCATATTCAACTATAGTTCCAAATATATTATTTTTATAATTTGAAATAGAATCAATATCAATATCATTTACATCTTTTATTGGTTTAATTTTTATCATGTTATAAAATTTTATTATATATATTAAAGTTTTTTTTAATGATTTAGTATTTATATCAAAAAATATAATTATACTTATAAATTTTATCATAAAAAATACTAATTTTTCATATTTTACTGTATTTTTACTATTTAAATTTGATATAACAGGTTTATTTATATCAACATTTATTATTTTTATTATATCATTATATCTAATAAAAACTGAAAAAATATTTTTCTTATAATTTTCATATGATTTAACTTTGGAAATAATATCTGGATATGTTCCATTAATTAATTCCATAATTAATAAATTAATTAAATCATTAAATTCTTCATCTTTATAAATATCTTTATTTATTATTACAAATATTATTTCAATATTCTCCATTTTAATATGTAAATCGAGAATATCTTTTGGTTTATTTTTAATTAATAATTTAATATTATCTATATAATCTTTAAAAATTATTCTATATTCTTCTTTTAAATTAATTTTTTTTTCTATATCTACTATTTTACTAGAAGAATTAGCAAAATATTTTTCTTTTAATAAAATAAAAAATTCATTAAATTTATTTAACAATTCTATAGTATTTAAAGTATATGCTACATTATCTTTACCAAAATTTATATTACTAATATTATCTTTTATATAATTTTTAATATCAACATCATTATTTATATCATTTTCAAATCGAGTTAGATATTCAAATTGTCCATAATAATTTCTTACTATTTCTAATTTTATTAAATATTCAATAAAAATTATTATATGTGAAACATCATTTATAAATGAATTTTTACTTAATTTAAATTTATGATACATTTCGGTTAAAGATTCAAATAATTCATCAAATTTTTTATATATTTCATTCCGTAATAATATTGAAATATTTGATAAATTAGTTTTATTTTTTATTAATAGTTTTAAAAATTCATCTTCTTCTTCGTCTTCATCTTCTTCTTCATCTCCATCATCCTCTATTATACTATTTTTTACAGGTTCAATAATATCATCTTCATCTTCTTCATCATCTCCATCATTAACTTTTACAGATTTTTCATTTCCATTACTAATATTTTCATCTTCTTCTTCATCATCTCCATTACTAACTTTTACAGATTTTTCATTTCCATTACTAATATTTTCATCTTCTTCTTCATCATCTCCATCATTAACTTTTACAGATTTTTCATTTCCATTACTAATATTTTCATCTTCTTCTTCATCATCTCCATTACTAACTTTTACAGATTTTTCATTTCCATTACTAATATTTTCATCTTCTTCTTCATCATCTCCATCATTAACTTTTACAGATTTTTCATTTCCATTACTAATATTTTCATCTTCTTCTTCATCTCCATCATTAACTTTTACAGATTTTTCATTTCCATTACTAATATTTTCATCTTCTTCTTCATCATCTCCATCATTAACTTTTACAGATTTTTCATTTCCATTACTAATATTTTCATCTTCTTCATCATCTCCATCATTAACTTTTACAGATTTTTCATTTCCATTACTAATATTTTCATCTTCTTCTTCATCATCTCCATTACTAACTTTTACAGATTTTTCATTTCCATTACTAATATTTTCATCTTCTTCTTCATCATCTCCATCATTAACTTTTACAGATTTTTCATTTCCATTACTAATATTTTCATCTTCTTCTTCATCATCTCCATTACTAACTTTTACAGATTTTTCATTTCCATTACTAATATTTTCATCTTCTTCTTCATCATCTCCATCACTAACTTTTACAGATTTTTCATTTCCATTACTAATATTTTCATCTTCTTCTTCATCTCCGTCAGCTTCCTTCTCTATTTTTGTTAAAGGTTCAATATTATTATCATCAAATTCTTCTTCATCTCCGTCAGCTTCCTTCTCTATTTTATTATTTTTTTTAGTTTTAATATTATTATCAAATTCTTCCTCTTCATCTTCTTCATCGTCTCCATTTCTAACTTTTACAGGTTCAATGGTATTCTTATCATAAAAATCTTCATCTTCTTCATCTCCATCAGCTTCCTTCTCTATTTTATTATTTATTAAAGGTTTAATAGTATTCTTATCATCAAATTCTTCTTCTTCATCTTCTTGAATAAATATATCATGATTTTTATGTGATATAATAACATTTAATTCTTTTTTATTTAATTTATTAAATATATCGTTAAGTTCAATTATTTTATAATTTCTAGTCAAATCTATATCCTTTCCTATAAGAATTAAAATAATTTTTAATAAAGATATATGATAATCTGTAGTATCTTTAATAATACTATCCATATTATTTAAAATAAGATAAAAAAACTACAACTTTATATATTTATGTTCCTGAAATTCTATCTCTTATATTTTCTTCTTCATCATCTTCATCTTCTTCCTCTTCATCGTCATTATTTATTATTTTACTAACATCATGATATTTTTTATAGGTATTACTATCATCAACTTCATCTTCCTCATCATCATTATTTATTATTTTATCATCAATATCAATTTCCTTATCTTGTTCATTATTCATTATTTTATCATTAGAAATAGATTGTAAGTCTTTACTAGATATATCATTAAAAATATCATTAAGTTCAATTATTTTATAATTTCTAGTTAAATCTATGTCTTTTCCTATAAGAATTAAAATAACTTTTAATAAAGATATATGATAACTATTACAATCTTTGATAATACTATCCATATTAATTAAAATGAGATAAAAAAAAACTAAAACTTCATATAGAAGTCTTCATCATCTTTACATACATCTGCCCAAGACTTTCCAACAACCTTCATCTCAGCAACCTTCTCAACGACTTCAGCGATTTCATCAAGAGTATCGAATGAGTTTTTGTGGCTAATGTCAAATTCCTTGACTTTCATCACTTCAACCTTCTTCTCAACCTTAATTTCGTTCAACTTGAACTCATTGAAAACTTTGATAAGACGCTGTCTATCCTTAACTGACAGGCGATGGCGAAATCCGCATTTTTCATTGTAGCAAAGCTGACCAAACCGACAATTAGCCTTCCTTTTGTCCGTATTATCTTCCATTTTAGAAATTCCAGAGAGACCATCATATAACTTCTTGACAATCTTTCTATCCTTCAAAATCGGGAGATGAGTATAGGAACAATCACCATCAACACATACACAATTGAGATTACATACAGGAGTGCTCATCTTAGTTTATAAATATGATTAACAAGAGATAAATCATTTTTTTTCCATTTTCTAAATAAACAAATACAAAATGAATTATGTATTTATAATAGACTTGGATGGAACTATAATAGGAGATTGTATATATCAAGCGGAAATATATAAGATATCGTTAATATTAAATAAATTAAAGATAAAAATAAGGATAAATGATATATTAGAGGAATGTTATAAGGAAAAGACGAAATTAATAAGACCATATTTCAAGTTATTTATAGATAAGATGAGGGAACAATATCCAAACTCATCTTTTTATATATATACTGCTTCTGAAAAGAAATGGGCTGAAAGGGAGATATTGATAATAGAGAAGGTATTAAAAATGAAATTTAATAGACCTATATTTACAAGAAATGATTGTGAAATAGTGGTAAGGGATGATAAGATAGATATTAAGAAGTCAGTAGATGCGATAAAGAAGAGGATAAAGATAAAAAATCCGGAGATATTGATAATAGATGACAATGATGTATATATGGATAATAATGAAAAATTGATAAAATGTAAGGTATATAATTATAAATATTTTTGTAATTATTGGGATTATATTCCAATAGAGAAGATAAATAATAAGATAGTATTAAAATATTTAAAATCGTTAATAATGAATAATAGGTTAAGTCCTATTATTGAAAAAAAAACAATGAAGGATAAATTAAATAATTATGATTGGTTATATCAAAAATGTAATGAGGTTAATAAGTCAAATAAGAAATGTAGGGATGATAATTTTTGGTTAAAATTAACGAAGGTGATAATAGAAAATAGGATACTTAATTTTAATAATTCAGCGATAAAACTTATTCATAATAAGATTGTTGAACAGGTGGAGGATTAAGACGTGTACAATAATTTGAATTATAGATGAAGAATAGCCAATATATTGGTCCAGCTATACAAGCAACTAAACATCCTAATGCTTTATCAGTAGTAGAACCATTATAAAACCAGCATACAATAGACATTAAATAGCCAATAAAACCAACGAACCACCAAATAAGCATAATAATGAAAATGAAAATAACAAGTAAGGACATATTTATCTATAAATAAGAATTGATTATTTTTCATAATAATAATAAATCATTAATAATGCGTCGCATATATCGTCCTTTTTCTTTTCTTTTTTAATAATTTCTAATATATGATTATTAAAATATTTAGAATTTAATAAATAATTAGCGAAACTTATAGCATTAATTTTATTATTTCTATAATTACTTTTATCGTCTGTATTAGAGAATTCGGGATATTTTTTAGTTAAATCTAATTTATGTTTTGCCGATAAATTGATAGTTTCGATATCTAATCCTTCAAATTTAGATATCATTTTAAAAAAGGTATTAATAGTGATTTGAATACATCTCATTTTAGAAGTCATTTGACATTCGATAAGAACTTTCAAACATTCACCATCATTCATGATTATTTCATTATGAAATATATTATCAAGGAATTCGATAGTAGTATCGATAATAGTTTGTGTAGTAGCTTTATTATTAATTTCTAAATCTATTTTATTTAATTTAATAATTTCAAGATTATCTTGATTAATTGAAGCTATACAATATGCCATATTTTTAATACCGATATCAAATGAAATAAGCTTCATAATATAAATAATTAACATTTAATTTTAAGTGTTTTAACATCACTTAAAATAGGATTATTGGGATATACTATTCGATAATGAATATGTTGATCTATTACGGAACCAGAAGGGACTTTATATTTATTAGGACATTTAATATTAATAGATACTTTTTTATTATTAACAATAGCTACTCCACTATTTTCATAATTTCCATAAGCATCTTTTGGATTATTAAAAACAAAATTCTTATCCTTATTATCAATTGAAGCCCAATAAATAACTTTAGAACCATTGGGAGCATTTAAATCCAAATCGATAGAAAAATTTGTATTAGGAGGGTTCATATAATTGGGGATTAATGAAATAGGGAATGCGCATTCTCCTAAGAAGATAAGGAATGTTTCTTTAAAGGTTGATTTATAAATGATGAGGAAGATAAGAATAATAGAAATAAATTTCATAAAAAGATTACATTCTTCATTTCCAACGATATAGATAGCATTAATAGAAGATATAATAAAAATTAAGATAGTGAAAACGAAATGTATGCTAATAGAATTATTCATCTTTTAATAATTGGGAAGAATTTAAATTGGTGAGGAATTGAATAATAGAAGGGATTGTTTTAAATTGGATAGTATTTTTAGTATTAGTTGCGGAGCAATAATTATGAATAGAATTGAATAAATCTAAAACGAGTTTTTTCATATCTTCCATATCATTGGCAAATATTAGATTATTTTCTTTAATGATGATATCTAATTCGGTTGAAGTAATATTAGGATTATTATAAATATCGCGAATAACGTCATTGGAAGGATTATTAAATTTGATGAAATTATAATAGATGATATCTTTATAATAATTGAATTTTTCAGTTTCTTCAATTTCTTTTTTAAGAGTATCATTATCGATATGAGGGATATCATTTTCCAAAACCAATTCTAATAATTTATTTTTAGAGATTTTCATAATACCTTCACATTCTTTACCTTGTTTAATATAGAAAACTTTAATATCATTAATAAGTTGTTTTTTAGATAATTTAGAGGACATGAATAATTAAATTTTTGGTGAAAATAAAAATCATTTTTTAATTAATTAAAAAAATTATTACCTATGATAAATAAAATTCCAGAAATGATAACTAAATTAATTTTAAAATTCAAATAAACATATTTATCATTTAATTCTCTAATACCTTCTACAAATAATCCTGCTAGATTAGTATAAAGAATTCTTAATTTTCCATCATGTTTTTTAACTATTGCTTCAGGAAGAATTTTATTAACTTCTTGAGCAATTAGACCAGTATATCTATTATTATCAAGAACATCATTTCTATTAAATGTATAACCTCTAATCTTATTTATTTTATCAAGAGGATTTTTAATAATTTTTAAATTAAATTTATATGAAATATCACTATCAGTTGTAATATCAGTTGTGCTATAAATACTACCACATACAACTAAAGAATTATTTCTAAGAAAATTAGGATTTAAAGTTCCTACATTATTTGAACCCATTAAACAGCTTCCTGCAATTTGTAAAACAACACCTTCTTCATTTCTCGAAGGAATAGATTGAATTCCAATTTTACTAAAAGAATTTGAACTAATAACATCAATAGGATTAATCCATTCTAATTCAAGAGTTCTATTATTAATTTTATTAATACCTAAAGAATTATTTAAATTCCCAATATTTTTAGGAAATATAATATCATACGAATTAACTATATTTGAAGTTCTCATATTCATAAATAGATTATTGCTATAAAAACTCAAACCATTATTATAAATAGATAAACCATTATTACAATCATTAATATTAGGATGTGTTCCAATTCCTACTTTTCCATCACTATTCATAGATAAAACAATTCGTTCATTACTCGTATTCGTATGTGATAATTTAAAAGTATAATTAGTATTACTTTCATACCAGCTATTAAGATAATGGACAGCTTTTACTCCCGTTGTTAATAATGATGGTCTAGTTAATGTCATAAGAGGTTTTTCGATATTATTGATAGAAGTAGGAATATTATGATTAAGATTAATTAATCCTTCTATGGAATTAGTAGATAAATCATTACCGATACTTAATGGGACTAAAGGATTAATATTACTAATACCGACGGCAGTTTTACCGAATAAGAATGGATTATTTAGATAATTGAAAGTAATATTACTATAATTATAATTATTGTTATTTGGAATATAACCATAAAATTCTATGAAATTAAGGACACAATGATTAGGAGTTTCATTTAAAGTATCATTATGAGTATTAATGATACATAAGGCAAATTTGGTATAAACATCATAATCTTTATAATCGATAGTGAAAAAATTAGGACTAATATCATTATTTAAAAGAACATTTCTCTTATCATCTATAACAGACCAAGTTGAAGTTTGTTGTTTATAACCTAATAATTTAAAATCTCTAATGGAAGTTTTAAAATCGGTATAATTTGTATATAAGGCGTAGAAATTAGGAACAAATGGTTGTCCAAAATCGAATATGATATAAGCGCCACATTTAGAGACTCCAGTGAAATCGTCATAAATATATTTGTAAGAATTATTATTAGGTGATTTACTATAATTGAGGAAATTATTTTGAGTTTTCCAATATCTAAATTTAAATTTATTGAAGATATTATAAGGGAGTGTGATAATATCAGTGCTATCATCATTTTCATCAACTTCTATAGTAATTCTTATACCATTATTAAGTGTTATAATATATTTTTTAACATTATTGGAAATAGGGATAGAGTTATTGATTGCTACAATTCTATCTTCATTATTAGGAATTTTAACGATAATTCTAAAGATATCTTCGCCAATTTCCTTATCATTGATATATAATCGATTAGATTTATAATTGGAGTTAATAATATGACCTCCTATATATAAATTAGAATTAATGCTAAAATTATCAATATTAGTATTTGAGTTTAATTTAAGACGATGATTTAATGAATTGCTAAAATTAAAATTATATAAACTCATTAATTTATCGATATTATTAACATCGATAGTATTAGTAGTTCTAAGATTAGAATTGGCATCAATAATGACTATAGAATTTGGATTAGAAGAAATAACATCTAAATTACTTAAATTATTTTTATTTATTAATAGAGGTTCGAAAGTTCCATTATTAGTAATTAAAATTTGTGAATTTATTTGAACAGCAGTTCCAAAAGTAGTTAATAAATTTTGATTAACATTAATAACATTAAGCGAACCATTACTATCAAAACATGCGATTTTATTAATTAATCCTGAAGTATTTCTCAAATTGCTCAAAGAATTAATTGAGATATTAGTATCAACAACATCTTTATTATTATTAATCATAAGGAGATTATTACCATTGATACCACTAGAAATATTTAAATTACTCGTAGATAAATAATTTAATATATTAGAATTTGTGATATTAGTATTAGTTGAGAGATTGATAGAGAATGTATTAATAGCTGTTGTAAAATTTGGTAAATTTAAAGTTTCAATAGAATTAGCGGGAGTAAAAAGGATATCATTAGTAGAAGTTTGTAATTCATCGATATAAATATGATTAATGAATAAATCTCTAACACCTGAAATAGATGTTGTGAAAGTAATATCGAGAATATCATTATATTTGATATAAATTTTAATAATAGGTTCTGAACCAAAATCGATAATATAAACGACATCAGTAATTCTTTGAATAGCATTAGTATTATCAAAAGTAGTATCCCAATATAATTTAAAAGAATTTATTTGATTAGTATTCGTATTTATATCAACAAAAGAATAACCATAGATATTAAGAGTTTGGAAATAATATTTAGTGATATCAATTAAGAATAATCTAATATGAAAATAATTTCTATTAGCGAGAGCTCTCATATTAATTCTTCCAATAGATATATATGAAGAAGCATAAGGATTTGTTAAAGTAGAAATGATGATTTTTTGAGATACTGAACGATTAATGAAACCAATATCACCATTAATATCAAATGTAGATATAGCGTTTGATTTACCAATAGCCATTTTATTAATGATATTACTATCAGGGAAACCAGTATTACCTATATTTTTCCAATAATAACTATATTGATTTTTAAAATCGTCTAATGCTGACATGAGAGCATTAGAATTTAGTTCAGTTAATGAATTGATAGGGACATCATTTAGATATAATTTTTTAGTATTAATACTTTCAAGATTATAAATACTATTATCTGAAACTTTAATATTATCATCTAAGATGAGGATAGGTTTTGAAATAATTTTAAGTTCATAAATTTTAAAAGATTGGAAACTAGAGAGATTTGGATCAATTCTAATTCTAGTAATGACGATGGTAATAAATAGATATAAATTATTATTATTAATAGTAAAAACATTTGAAAATTCATTTTGAGTAATACCACCAATTTTAGTCCATCTAGTTTCATCTAACGAGCCATAAATATCAAAATCGAGGGGATCATTAAAATTTTCAACAGAATTTACTGACATTCCTATAGGAACTATTTGATATGGGAAACGTATTTTAATATAATGTCCAAAACTATTTTGAAATTTATGAATTGTAGTATCAGTTCTTGCGAAACCATTAATAGAACTATAAACATTTTCAGATTGCCAGAAAGTGAAATTATTAATATCGAAACAATTAATACAACCGAAAGAAGATATAGAAGATGGTTCATTTAATTCGTAATGACTAATAGGAGTTTGTGGATTAGGGAAAATTCTAACATCTCTATTTTTCAAATTCAAACAATTAATATTATCAACCGAGATAGTATTATCTTTATATCTTAGACCTCTATCATCTGGATTATTAAAATTGAAAAATTTGATATTATTATTAGATAATCCTCCTAAATAAATATTACCTTCTATATTTGAATATTGAATATATGATCCTTGATATAAACTATCAAATTTTGCCATAATTTCATTATTAGAATTATCAGTTCTAAAATGTAAAAGAACCATCTATTATTAACACTAATAGAAAAAGAAAAAGAATAAAAAACTACTATTAAGCCTTGGTATCATCGAGTTTAGACTTAACCTCAAGACTTTCCTTATGAGCCTTCCAACGTTCGGCAGCAATTCGCATATATTCATTAGGTGGAACTCCGGTTGGATTTTCTACCTTAATTTTTGCGATTTCATCACGAATAAAGATATTATAAGAACTAGGAGCTTTCTTTTCACCTGTCTTTTTCTTACCTTTACCATAAATAGTTTTATAACTATCTTCAAGAAGTTTTGAAAGGTCTTTTAGAGAATATTCATTATCATAATTAAGAGAAGTTTTAAAAGCTTCAACTACCTTTTCAATTTTTTTAGATGTCATTTATTTAATTTTTAAAAGGGGTCTATTGTTTATATCCTTTTGGACGATTAAAAAATATATAAATATAAAAATAGATATAATATTAATATGAGTATTTATCAAGATTGGACATCTGTTGATATTGGAAATAAGAAGGGGGTTAAAAAAGCAACATCTCAATCATTTTCAAAACCTAAAGTTGAAGAATATGATGGGACTCCACCTACGATATTATATTGGACGAATGATTTAATTATTGCTCTTCAGCAATTGAGACAAATGAAGGGATTTAGTCAAAAAGATTTAGCAAAAAGAATGAATTTGCCATCATCTGTGATTAATGATATTGAGGCAAATAAATGTCCATATAATCCAAATTTATATAAGAAGATTTTTAGATTTATGGGAGGAGATCCATCATCTCTTAATTTTCCAAAGGTGAAATAAATTTCCAATCTTTACCATCATTGGTAGTTCCTGCTAATTTATAGGAATAGATATATGGATTATTATTGATACCAGTTTTTTTAAAATCATATAAATCGGTTGCTAAGTCCCATTTCTTACCATTTTTAGAAACGGCTAATTTAGGATAAATGACTAAATTATTATCATTAAAGATTGATTTATCACAATTTTTAAGTTCATTAACTTTGATAGGAAATCTATTATTAATAATAGCATTAATAATTTCTTTTAAACATTTATTTTTATCAGTGCTTACAGAAGTTTTAGCATAATTACTAATAATAATATTTTTAATTTCTATAATAGCATCATAGAAACGATTTTTAACTCTAATTATTTTATTTTTATCACCAATTTTATAAGCATTTCTTAATTCAGCTTCTAAAATAGGTTTTATAACAACATTATTAATAACACTAACATTATTAAAATAATTTTTATTATTTTTATCATAATTGGCAATGTTTTTAATTGAATTATATATAACATTATTTAAAGTTTTTATTTGGGTTTCTAGACTAGCTTTCAATTCTTTATTATTTTCATAAATCTTATTAATTAAATCAAAAGAATTATAGATATTATTAAAATCATTTTTGATAGTAGTTACTGAAATATTAGTAGTTGGACTGGTAATTTGAACAGGAGCATTCATACTCATATCTCCAGTATTAGCAGGAATTACATCAATCTCTTTAATTTCATCATCAACATTTAAAGCTATAGCTATTTTTTTAATTTTTTGTTCAAAAGAACTAATATTAGAATTAATATCAGTTAAATTTTTAGTTTCATAAGCTCTTTTTAAAGTAGTATTTAAGATAAGAATAATACCACTTGAATTTAAATCATCATAATCAGTGATTTTTAAAAGAAAATCATAAATAGTTTTTGTTAAACTATCAATTAAATCTCTTTTTTCGATATAGGTGAATACCTGATCCATATAAACTCCTTTATAAATTTCATTTAATTCTTTAAAATTTCTTCTTATTTCTTTAATGGTATTTCTATGATTATAATAACTATTATTAAGACCATTGTCAATAATAACTTTCATATTCTCAATAATATCAAAAAAAGTTATATCTTTAGGTTTATCGAGAATAGGAAGTAATTCATTATTATATAAATCACTTAATTTATATCTATCATAAGAATTTACTAAGAGGATATCTATATTATTAATAGCATCTTTAATTTTTCTTTTAGCATCAAGTATTTCACTAATTTCTGCTTTATCTTTCTTATATAAATCTTTTAATTTTTGATAATAATCTTTAATAATTTCAATTTGTTTATAAGCGTTGCTACGAATTAATTCAGGATTAATATTATCAAAACATTCAGTAATCATATAATTATTTAAGATATAAAGAAGAATGATTACACCAGCAATAATTAAAAAGATAGTTATTAATGACATTTCTATTTATTTAAGATTTTTAATTTCATTTCTCAATTCCTTCATCCCTTCTATTATTAATCCCATCAAATTTCCATAAGCGATATTTAAATACCCATTTTCATCTTTATAGACAGCTTCTTCGATAACTTCATTAACCTCTTGAGCGATTAATCCTAATTGTCTTTTATCGTCCCCTATTTTATTAAAAAATACACCAGATAAACGTTCAATTTTATCCATAGCACCTTCAATTTTATTAATATTAGTTTTTAAGCGACGATCAGATGAAGACATAACAACACCATCAACTTTCATATTTCCAAAAACTCTTAATTTATAATCATTAGATTTATAAGTAGTGATATCATTAATAGAGAAATTATTTATAGTTTTTATATTACCATTAATATTAATATCATTATTCTTATCGATAATAATAAGACTATTATTAATTTCTTCCTTACCAAATATTTGAAATTCTGCTATATTTAACCAATAAGGATAATAAGAACCATTTATTCCTCCAACTAATTTATTAACAACAAATCCAATATATGTATACAATTTATTAAAAGATGTATTTAATTTTTTTTCATAAAATCCACTTGAATAATTAGAATTAGTTAATTCATTAATATCATTTGATGCTTCTATAATTTCTGTAAAATTAATACCATCTATTGAACCATAGAAACGAAATAATGAAGGGGCTCTATTATCTACTCCATTTCTACTAAAAAATCTATAACTAGTTAGAATTATAGGTTTAGGTAATTTAATAATTAACCAATCACCTAAATAATCACTTTTAATAAAATGCGAAGAATTAAAATCTCCTTCAGGAGATTTATAATTTCCATTATACCAAAAAGCACCGATATCACTATTTAAATTTTTATTAAACAAATTTATTTTATAATATGTTCCTGATGTGGAAGATGAATAAATAATATAATCACCACTTCCATAAGAAATACCATTATTATTTAATGAAATAACTTGTTTATAATAAATATTTGGGCTAACATTTAAGAATTCACCAGAAGATGTTGTTTCATCAGTAGAAGTATCATATAATTTAGATGGATATAATCTTTCATCTGTATATTGTAAAAAAGAGTTATAATATGGTGAATTGCCACGCCATAAACCAAAATTGCCATTTTGAACCCCAATTTTATAAAAATCTTCGATACCCCAGAAATTAATAAATCCTGAATTACTAACTGATTTTAAGGTAATAAAATCATCATTACCATTATAATTATTTATTTGAAAAAGATTATTATAAGAATTAATATCACTACCATTGATAATAACGCCACCATTATTAATTATAGAAGGATTTAGGAAAATATTGGAACTATTCAATGAAATATTATCTTTTTGAATATGAAAATTATTACCAACAATATGAGTTAAATTACTCGTGATAGAAGTTAAAATTCCATTATTTTTATAGAAAATATCACCATCGAATATAACATTTTTCATATCAATATTACCATTAGTATTTAATGAACCATTACTATCGATAGAAATTAATTTTTTATCATCTAAATGAATTTCATAATTATCATTATAACTGAACATTTTATGTTGAGAACTAAGTTGAGAATTAATTTTATTTTTAAAAACCAAATGAGGTTGAAATTTATTTATAGTAATAGGTAAAAAGAAGTCAGGATTATTATTTTCAAAATCATAAATTTCATAATAATCATTTTTAGTGAATGTTAATTCAATAGTAGTAATATCCATATTATTAATTTCGATTGGATAAACTTTCTTAACAACATTTGAAGAAATTTTAATATTTTTCTTAAAAGAAGTAGCATCTGTATAATTATTAAGAATATCACTATTAATACTATTTTTCAAAAAAGTATTACTATTATTAATAATAATTGATTTTTCATCTTGTCCTTCAATAGAACAAGCATTCATATAATTATCAAAGAAATTAGATGGAACATTAATTTCATTTCTCAAATTATAATTATAAGAAAAATCTAATTGAACATCTGTGATATTAATATTAGGGACTGGATAATAATAAATACTATTAACAATATTATAATTATAATTATAATTATCTATATTAACCATAAAATCATTTGTAATAGTTTTAATTTTATAATCATTAGATGGTTTATCTTTAACATTCAAGAAAGTTAATAAATTTATATTACTATATAAATTATTTTCGAAATTAGAGGAGAAATTGCTATGAGTAATTTTACTAGCTATCAAAAGTTCATTATTTAATGTTTGAGGAATTTTATAATTGAGAGTTAAATTAACTCCATCAATATCATAATCAAATGGTATAATAGAGAAATTTGTAATTTTTGCTTTTAAATTGGGATTATAAGACCTTAAAGAAGGTATCAATTCAATTGAATTACTATCGATATAAACTGGAATACTTTCTAAATATCTATAATCTAATTCGATATTATTAAGATTAATGGTAAAATCAATAATAAGATTACTATTGAAAATTAAATTAGAATTATTAATATGATAATTATAAATATTATTATTATTAACGTCTTTTATAGGATATTCATTTGAATTAAAATCATAAGAAAATGAACTAATATTATTATCAAAATTATCATCATAATAATCAAAATGATATTTATTGGAAGTTATTAATAAATTACTGAAGGGGGTTTTTATATAACTATCAATAACAAAAGAATTATCATCGTCATTAGTAATATCATAATTATTCAAACATTCAATAGATGGATTATTTTTGCTTGATTTAACTTTAATAGAAGGGATATTAATATCATTACTATTTAAAATTAATAAATCTTGATTATTATAATTGAAAACGAAATCATTATTAACTTCGAATTTCCAATTATTCATTTCATTTTCGAAACCAATTCTTACAGGTTTTTGATTATTAGTTAATTTCAAGAGATAATCAAAATCGTCATAAATATTAACACAACTATCTTCATAATTGATATGATTACTTGTATAAAATTCGGCTTTACCAATATTTAATTGATTTTTATTATCAAAATTGAGACAAGTTAGGAATGGATAATTATTATTTGGACTAATTTCAAAAATAGTTAAATCATGATTACCTTTTAATTTGAATTGAATTTTATTATTAATATCACCAGTATCATTAAAATCACTTAATATACCTAATTCAATAATAGCAATATCAGGTCTGGCATCAAAATTTTTAAAAGATTTATTATAAAATTTGGTTATAACAGGTGGTAAAACATCATCATAATAATCATTATTATTATAAATGAATAAAGGTGTTTTAAAAGAGTTATCTGTTTGAATATTATTAAGTTTATTAAAAATCCATTCATCTTTATAAGCAATAATTGAAGTTTTATTAGGAAATATTGCGATTTTATTACCAATTAAACTTAAATCATTAATATCATTTGTATAATTGGTAGTAATATTATTACTATTATTTAAAATATTGGATTGAACTTCTTGATTAGAGAAATTACCAATAATAACACCATTAATCATATATGATGAATTGCCTTTTAAATTAAGATTTCCTTCGATTTCAACATTACCTTTAATAGAAACAGCAGTATTAAAATCATAATTATGATTAACGACGGGATTATTAATATCAATAAAATATCTTTTATAAGTTGGATTATAGAAGAAATTCATACAACTATGAGTAGGGTTATAAGTATTATCGGTATAACCAATTTGTAGAGTTCCAGTATTATTCTCTTCATTTCTATGATTTTTATAAATAAACCATTTATAATTATTTCTATTTTGAGTTTTAATAGGCATATCATAATCACAAAAATCAATACCAGAATAAAAAGCATTATTATTAAAACCACCTCCTCTAATTCCTCTATAAATTCTTAAAATTGAATTATTATTAATATTAGAACTGAAATTTCTAATTTGAAGAGGGATAGTATAATTATTATTAGTATTACTAATACCAATACCAATATGATTAAAGACGGATGACATTTTTCCATAATCTTTAAAATTGGTGATTTTCAGGTTATTTTCGAAATAACCATCATAAGAATTAATACCACCAATAATATTTAATGTTTTCTTATTAAGATAATCTTTATTTTCGAGATTTATATCAAGATTTTTAACATTTAAGATAGATGAATTTTGTGAATTGATATAGATAATATTAACGGAATATTCTTGATTATTTTTGCGAATATAATAATCATTAGCGACGAAATCTCCAATTAAATCAAGAGTTCTCATTGGAATATTCGTATTAATTCCAATTCTGTTATTTTCCATAATAGCTAGATTAGGAACAAGACATTTAAAACCTTCACAACCATCTTTATCTTTTCCAGCATAAAAATAAATATTATGCCATTTAATATTTTTCTGTGTTAGAAAAACGAGACTATTATCAAGATTTCCATATAAATTATTTAATTTCGTATGACCAATATAAGCCTTACTATTATCAGTAGTTAATGCGGATTTATCTTCTAAACTTAATTCAAATCTTTCTTGTTTTCTCTTAATAATATTAAATTGATTATCATAATTATCAGTATTAAGAATACCTGTTCCTAATCTTCCACTAATAGCAAGATTACATCCATAATCAAAATTAAGACCATTGGTAGCAAATGAGATATTGGAGGTATTAACTCTATAACCATCTATATAAAGGTCATTGCTAACATTAATACTTTTATTAATAGTCAAATCATCATTAAAAATGACGTTATTATTAAAGAAGGTTGTTTTATTAAATTCAGCGACACCATTAATAATAGTTTCACAAGTTTTTAAACTTTCACTAGTAATTTTTTGTGAAAATTCACCAGAACCGAAGACATTTAATTTATAAGAGTTTGTTAAATTACTTCCAATATTAAGATTAGAATTAAAGGTGAAAACATCTTTGATAAAATGACCACCTTTAATTTGATTTGCGTCTAATGTTAAACCATTCTTTCTAATATAAATATCATCTAAATGAAGATTTGATTTATGAAAATAATCGTAAGTAATAATATTGCTGATAATAGCATAACCATTAACATATAATCTTGGAGTTTTTAATTGATTATTATGTATAATTTGATGATGACATTTCTCTCTATTAATATTAATACATCCATCTAAATCAATGGACATTTGAGGATAATTGGAAATATTAGAATGTTCAGGAATACCTAAACCATTTGAATATAATTCTTCTATTTTTTTTGAAGATTTTGAAATATGAAATTCTAATCCCATACCTTCAGTTGTTGATATATTAGCTGGTGTAAATTGATTGAAACCTAACATACCAATAGCTAATCTTGCTGGTTCTTCGTCATTATTAATATTATTATAAATACCTAATTGTATATTTTCAGCTTTACCATTAGGACTATCAATAACCTTAAGGGGATGAGAGTTGGAATATGTGGAGGCATAATTTCCAATAGTTAGATAAGAAGGTGTATAAACATTTTTACTATCATTATAAGGATAACCTTCGAAAAAAAGGAGATTAGAATTAACTTTAGTAATTAATTCATTTAATTTTTGACTAGTTAAATTTGAATCTAATGTTAGATTTTCGAATTTAACTGATTTAGCAGTAATAGTTCCTTTACAAATGATATTATTATTTACATAAAGACCAGCATTGGTATTTAACATTTCTCTTCGTGTAGCATTGATACCTACACCATTATTATTGATAAGGAAATTATATTCAGTATCTAAAGTATTGGATGTTAAATTAATATTATTTCTTTGTCCTACTACGAGATATTCGTTAAGAGACATATCTAATTTATATAAATTGCTAACATTAGCTAAACCAACAGCAATATTTTCAATATATAATTGTTTTGTGTTATTGGTATAACTATTCATATTAACTCCTACTTAAAAATTATATATATGTTTTTAAATAGCATTATTAATTAATTCAATTTTATTATTCAAATCTTTGATAGCTTCTATAATAATTCCAATAAAACTTAGATAATTAACATTTTTAAATCCGTTCGAAGTTGTTTGAACGATTTCTGGAATAATCTTTTCAATTTCTTGAGCAATTACTCCAATATTTTTAGTATAATCATCTTTAAATTCGTATAAAACACCACGACATTTTAATATTTTATCTAAAGCATTTGGATAAGTTTCAATATTTTTTTTCAAATTACTATCGGAAGCATTAAATATATTCCCAGTAATTCCCATATTACCATTAATATTCAATATATATTCATTTAAATTAATAGATGTAGATGTAGGATTACTACCAATAATAACATTACTATTAAATTTACTATTACTATTTGTATAAAATGAATAATTAGCAACATCAGGTGTTATATTTCCAATAACAATTTTTCCATAAGTTTGAATATTAGGTATTATTGGATTAAGACTAATTTCGTTATTATTTAATATTAATCCACTATCAGTAGTCTTAATATTAACGAAGATCTCATTATTAACATTACAGGATAAACCAGAATTTGCTCGAACTTTTAGAAAAGATGCTGGAAGTTTATTTCTTTCACTGAAACTTGTATCAGAATCTAAAATGAAACTTCCAGAAATTCTACCATTGATAATAACATTACTATTAAAAACTGATATACCATTAACAATTAATCTTTCATTAGAATTAGGAACAAAATTATTAGAATTTATTGAAATAAAATCGCTAATATAAGTTCTGGAATTAATATTAAGATTATTATTATTCGTGGAAATATTAATATTAGAATTTGCTGTAAATCTCAATTCTAAATTAGAATTTCTAATAAGTGCTATATTATTATTAGTTTTAGAAAAAACATCTAATATATAATCATTAGCAACGTTATTTGAATTATTACCAATAGTAGTCTTTCCGGCAATTACAACATTTCCAATATAATTTTGTTGATTAATACCTAAATTATTTATATATAAATCATTAAATTTTTCAGTTGTTCTATCAATAGATGATATATAGGGATTATTAGCACCACCAATTTGATAAATTCCAAATGATAGAATATCACTATTATTATTTTTTAATATCAAACTTTTCCAAGAATTAGGTGAAATAGAATTATTAATAGTAAAACGAACATTAGGAGTTGGAGGAGTTCCTAAACCAATATTAATATCAGAATCGACAATAAAAGCTTGAGCAAGTGCTGTTAAAGACATCTCTTTATTAAATAAAAAAATAATTATTTCGTAATAATAGTTGGTGTTAAGATATAAATAGCGAATTTCTTATCTTTTTTAAAGGTGATAGTAAATCTTATATTTTCAACATCTATAATACATTCCTTTTTAGTATTTTTAATAAGAACACTATTATCTATTCCAAAATCAATAATACCTTTACCTAATTCTTCAAAATTTTCAAATTCATTTATAGGAATTCTTACTCCTAATTTAAATATATCTTTACCATCTTGATGATTACTAATTATAGCTTCAATATGATAGAATAGTTCATGTTCTATGAAATCTTCAGTCTTATCAATTATTTCAAAATCTTCTTTATTTTTCTTTTTCATTTCTTTTTCCTTATCTTTGATGATTTGGGTCATTTCTTTAATGTAATCATTCATCTTTTTGATTTTAACGGAAGGGTCATCTTCTTCTAAATCATTCTTCTTTTTACCATTCATACAATCAAATAAAGCTTCTTCTTGAGAAATATCCGTATCATTCTTTTTCAAATTCTTTTTATCATCTTTTAATTTTTCTTTAAATTCTAGAAGAATTTCTTTAGTTTTATCTAAATCAATTTCAATATATTTATCGATATCTTCGATAAAATTTTTATAAACTTCAAAAATTAATTTATTATTAGAAGAACTCATTAAAACTTCTTCTTTATAAATAACGGGATATGCGAATTGTCTCGCATCTTTTTCACGATTAAGATAGGAAATATAACCAGTAATATTATCTAAGAATTTTTTATGTTCTCCATTCTCTTTTCTAAATTTATAATTATCATCTAAATACATTTCTTTAAAATCTTCAAAATTTTCTGGAAAATAATTATCTGTTTTTAAAAGATTTAATAATTTAAATAATTGTATTGGGTCATTTGTATATGGTGTAGCCGTCATTAATAATAATTTACAACTATCATTTTTAGAATATTCATAAGATTTATAAATAGCATTTTTAAGTAATTTAATATCAGGCTTTTCGGCAGCTGGAGTATCTTCGGCAAATAATTTATGAGCTTCGTCAATAATAATTAATGTCTTTTTTAATGGATCTTCTTTACCATTTCTCTTAACTAATTCCTTATAAAATTCATTTTTACCAGCGACAAGATTTGAGAATTGTTTATAAGAAATAGGCATAACCCAACGACCATCAAGATATTTAAGATAATTACCATTCATATTTTCGGGAATATTAACACCATTTTCAATTTTTTCTCGAATAGTTGAAGAACATATTAAATTATACATATTTTTCCAAATATCAGGTTTTAATGTATGTCTAGTAATCCATAAAATAGTATATCCATCTTTTTCAAATGATTTAGAAGCGGTAGCTATAGCGGAACAAGTTTTACCAGTTCCAACGGAATGCCAGAATAAGATACCTTTATAAATACTGGAAGAATTAAAATATTCGCTTACAAATTGCTGACTATTATTAAGAGTAGCAAAACGACTTTTAACGATATCTCCATTATTTACACAACCATTTTTAAATTCAAGATTTTTCCATTTAAAATCATTAAAATAGCGTCTAATATATTTACGCATTTCAATAAAATCCAATTTCTTTTTCAATTCTTTTCCAATTGATTTAACCTTTCTAATATCAATAAAAGCTCGTTTCTTTTTTTTAATTTCTCCACCGAAATTTCCATAAGCTTTTTTAATTAAAGCGAAATCTTCATTTTCATTTTTATCTAATGATTCGTATATATCTTTAATTTCAAAATTGCGAAATCCTTCAAATTTTTCAAAAACTTCTTTCTTATCTAAATTATCTTCTTTTTCATTCCCGAATTCATGAATAGCTTTATTAATTTCATAATCTACAGCGCCGAAACGACAAATATTCTCTAATTCGGCGGCAAAAAATAATTTCTTAATATCTATTTTTTCTTCATTAATAAATAACATAAAAGCATCTTTTTCATCTTTAAATCTCTCATTTAAAATTAATTTAT
>Ga0207934_1000034_pt1 | contig 31585 bp, 14 predicted proteins | sample LakMenE22Apr09ns_FD_150724 | JGI IMG/M metagenome (GOLD analysis project Ga0207934, IMG submission 150724) | Freshwater microbial communities from Lake Mendota, WI - 22APR2009 deep hole epilimnion (SPAdes) | ecosystem: Environmental > Aquatic > Freshwater > Lake > Epilimnion/Euphotic zone ... | reverse complement strand
AGTAATGTGCCACAAAATTTATCATTACAAGGTCCAGGTGGAAATGTAGGTGTAGGAACTGCAAGTCCAGCTTACACATTAGATGTAGCTGGTACAGGAAGATTCGCAGGTAAATTAACTATTACTGGTAATAATGGCGAAACTGGTTTTGATACAGCAACAAATGACCAATATGCTGATATGAGAGTCATTAGAAATAGTACTTCTAGTCTTGATAAAGATATGTATATTCAAAACGGAGCAGGCGCGACAAGTACATTGCATATGTATTCAGATAATGTCGAAACAATGACGCTAAAAGCTGGTAAAGTAGGTATAAATAACACAAGTCCTAACGCACCATTACAATTAAGTAATGCGATTACAAATAGAAAAATTGTATTACATGACGTTAATAATAATGATCATGAATATTATGGTTTTGGTGTTAATGGATCTTCATTTAGGTATCAAGTGGATGTTGTAGGGTCAAGTCATGATTTTTATGCAGGTACATCAACTACTACTTCTCGACACTTGATGAGAATTAGAGGTGATGGATATATAGGTATTGGTACGACTAGTCCTATCGCATCACTAGATGTTAGAGGTGATATTGCAATTAGTGGTAAACTTACAATGTCTCCATCTGATAATTTTAGTTATTCTGGAAATAATGTAGGGCATTATTCCTTATCTTGGTTGATGGATCCAGCTGAAATTGGTGGTCCTATGGCCTATCTTTCAGGATATGCAGGTATAAGACTTTTTACAACTGGCACCCCACGATTAAATATTCTTAGTAATGGTAATGTAGGTATAAATAATGTAAGTCCAGCTTACACTTTAGATGTTGCTGGTACAGGAAGATTCACAAGTAATCTAGCTGTTATTGGTAATGTAGGTATTGGAACAGCTAGTCCATCTGGTATGTTGCATTTAAACAATGCTGCATTATTTACAAGTGCAGGAAATTTAACGTGTACAGGAGACGTTGTGTCATTTGGAAGTTTATCAGATCGACGTTTGAAAAAGAACATTGAAACAATTGAAACAGCAAAAGCACTTGATATAGTATCTAAATTAAGAGCTGTATCATTTGATTGGAAAGATGATATCTTTAATGAAGAAAAGAGAAATACTAGCGATTTAGGTTTTATAGCCCAAGAAGTTGAAGAATTAATTCCAGAAGCTGTATCAGAATATACACAAATTGAATCCGGAGAAGTTTATAAAAACATTAAACACGAACGTTTAGTTCCATATTTATTAAGTGCTATTCAATATCTATTAAGCAAACAAGCTTAAGCTTAACCAAAAAAGTAAAAAAGTTTAAAAGCTTAACCAAAAAAGTAAAAAAGTTTAAAAGCAAATTTAAAAGCAAATTTAAAAGCACCTTAATTATACATATTTTAATATATAATTAAACAATAACGCTCTCGTACCTTGCCTTTTACGAAGACTTTGGTAAAGGTACGTAGCTTTAAATGTTGATTTATATTCTTTCTAATTTTGATTAAACTTTTTTAAATTTAGATTTAAGTAAAGTTTTTTTCAATGGTAATATTATAATAAATATGTCTACAAACAATGTCAATATTGTTAATACGAATAATTGGTATCAAAAAATGACACTTTTGGCTGCTCAAAATGCTAGTAATATGGTTTTAAGTGGGACAAATCCAAGTACACAATTAGCATTGATAACAGCATCAAATGACGGTGCGCATTACTGTTATTCAAATTATCCTTTATCAAAAACAAATGGGTTTACAATGTCATTTCAATTTTATATAAGTGTAACTAATATCGCTTCTATTTGTGTATATTTTGGGGTAACTGATCCTACAGTATCTTTTGATCCAAATAGTGGTGTAGTTGGTCAATCTGGCGCAGTTGAATTAAGAATTGCTCCAGCTAGTCCAATTTTTCAATTATATACTAATTATGGAACTAATAGTGTAGTTGCTACAAGTAGTACTTCTGTAGCAACTGGTTCTTGGCAAACAGTTACTATAACATTTACTCCTAGTGCAACAGCTACATGGGTAGTTAATTATAATGGAACAAATGTGATAAGTTACAATGACACCTTGTTTACATCATTTACAAGCAATCAAAATACACTTTGGGGTATATACGGTGGTACTAGCAATGCAGTTACTGGATTAGTTCGAGCAGTTGATCTTAGTGTAAAACAAAGTATACCTATGAGTATACTAAAGAATACTTATAGTTTTTATCCAGAAGAATGTTTTATCAATAAATTAAGTACGCATTCGCAAAATAATGCCGCTGCTGCGTTTGGATTACGATTACTACGATCAGATTATCTCGGTGCTGTAATTAATATACGACGTGGTTCAGATAATGCAACTCTAGATTTTTATGCTGACTCTAAAGGTAATTTAGGATCAAATCTTTTCGGAAATGGTCAGACGTTACTTGCTTGGTTAGGAGGATCTATAGGATATATCACTAGAATGTATGATCAAACTGGTAATGGTCGTGATGTTATTCAATCTACAACTTCTGCACAACCTAAAATTGGAACACCGATACTTGACAGTATGTCAACTGCTGGAAAATCTGCAGCACGAGGCGCATATGCATTATATGATACAAATTCAACTTATACTGGAGCAACTATTAAATTAAGACGTAGCGCAGACAATGCTACAAGTGATTTTTACTCTGATGTATATGGAAATTTAAATAATTCATTGTCAGCTGACAATGCAGTTAATACATTGACAGCTAGAACAAGTAACTTGGCGTCTCAAGGTATAGCTTGGAGTCCAGAGCTTAATCTTTTTGCCGCAACAAATTATAATGGTGCAAATTTTACAACAAATGCCATACAAACCAGTCCAGATGGTATTACTTGGACTACAAGAACAACTCCAGGTATATCATTCTTATCTTATATAATATGGGCACCAGAACGTTCATTGTTTGTAGCAACAGCGTACCAATTTGGTACAAGTGGTGTATTAACAAGTCCTGATGGAATAAATTGGACTCAAAGAACTACACCAAATATAGCTGATGGAATAAGTGCGGGTTTACATGATCTTGCTTGGAGTAAAGAACTTTCACTTTTTGTTTGTGTTAATCAACGTAATACAGCAAATACAGCTTGGGTAATAACAAGTCCTGATGGTATTACATGGACACAAAGAACTACACCAAGTGGTAGTTTGTGGTCTGGTGTTTGTTGGTCACCTCAATTATACCTTTTTGTAGCTGTAAATAGAAATACAACAACTACTTCAGCTGTTGCTACAAGTCCAGATGGTATTACGTGGACAATTCGAACAACACCTTCTATATCTAGTATATCTAGAATAAGATGGAGCCCTGAATTAAATCTTTTAGTTGCAGTTGGTACCAATTCATGTATAACAAGTCCAGATGGAATTAATTGGACAAGTCGTTCAGTACCAGCCGGAAACTGGGAAGGTCTTGTATGGTGTTCTGAATTATCTATTTTTACTGCTACTAAAACAGATCTTAGTACAAATTGTATAATGACAAGTTCCGATGGTATTACTTGGACATCTCGTACAACTCCTAGTACACAATGTTGGGATATTGCTTGGAGTCCAAGTTTAAGTACTTTTGTTGCTGTAAATCCTTTAAGTACAACGTTAATTACAAGTGCTCAAGGTTTAATTGCAAATTCAACTTTTAGTTCTTGGATTGGATCTAGTACAGCTTACGTAGATACTTGGTATGATCAAAGTGGTAATAATTTTCACGCAACGCAATCGACAACAAGTTTTCAACCTATTTACAATGGTACATTAAAGTTAATTGATTCGCAAAATTCGAGTACACAGTTTTTGAATATTCCATCAGGGACAGTTCCTGTAGGTACAGTTAACGCACCTTACAGTTTTGTTGTTAAACATGGTTCATATAATAATGCAGATGGTTCATTTATAGGTTCTGGTATTTGGAGCAATAATCAAAGTAATGTTATTAGACTTCACTCTGGACAACCGAATGGATATGCTAATTATTGGTTTAATAATGATTTGACATTTGGAACAAATACTTCAGTTACTGGAAATACTGTAACTGTTACTTATAATGGTGCTCTTCAAAATGCATATATTAATAATACCTTGTCAGTTACAAATAGTAATCGTACAGGTGGTACTACAGCAGCAGCGCAACAGTATCTTTTTAGAGCTCCAGGCGGCGAATATCTTAATGGACAAATGTACAGTGTATTTATTTTTGGTAGTGCATTAAGTGACGCCGACAGAATGGCTTGTACATCAAACCCAACTGATTTAAATATAAAATATGATGGAAGTCAATGTTTAAATGGTGGAACAACGAATTGGCCATTGACAAATGGATTAAAGAATTATACTTATATTTTTAATGGTAGAATTGATGGAAATAATATTCCTCAAAGTATTATTCAAATGGGTCCATGGAATTCAAACAATACAGGATCTGCTCTTTATACATATCTTAATTCTTATGGTTTTGCTGGGTATGGTAATGATGCACTTAATATAGTAGCGTATACTCAATTTGTAAATAGAAAATGTGTTATGATGTGTAATCATAATTTAAATACAGGTAATATTGTTATTAATGATAATGGAACAATTTATACAGGAACAACAAGTAGTCCAAGTGCTTTAAATTTAACAAATGCATATTTTACAATTGGTGGGGTTATTCACAGCCCAAGCGCTGGTGCAGCATTCGTAGGAAATATCAACGAAATTATTATTTTTAAGAATACACTTACACCAAAAGAATCGCAAATTTATTTTACACCAAACGCAATTACGCGCAAGGCTTATAAAAGTCAACCAAGGTTACAAATAAAAGACGTCCCAAAGGACATTGGAGCCATATCAGCTGGTGCAGTTGTAGCACTTGATACTCAAATGCTAAGTTTGTCACCAGGTTCCCTTGTTACAAGTTGGAATGGATTTACAGGGTACAATGGTCCAGTTCTTAATGCTGCAACGTATAATTCTACAGGATTAGTATATGATATTCCACCATATGTTTCATTTGTTAATAATGGTATATCTGCAGGTTTAAGTACTGGTAAATATCTAGATGCTGGTAGTAAAACATTTAATGTTAATACAAACGGTGGGTTTACAGCAATTTGGTATGGTGCATTTACTGGATCTGTAAATGATAACGAACGTATATTTGATTTTGGTAATGGTCAAGCTAGTGATAATATACTAGCACTTAGAGCAGGATCAGGTACAAGTATTTACTTTTTTATGTTTAATGGAAGTGCGGACTATTCTATAGTTACAGGTTCAGGTGTTATAACCCAAAATGAATGGGCAGTATGGACATTTAGATATACTGCATCGAGTAGACAAATGGAAATTTTGAAAAATGGTGCTTTGCAAGCTATAGGAACAGCAGGTGCAGCTATTACAGATAAAACATTAACAAAAACTTGGATTGGAAGAAGTAATTGGACAGCATCTGCAGTAGATTATTACTCGAATATAAATACAGCTGGTTTTTATGTTTACGACAATTACCGTACAGACACTCAAATTGCATCAATTTCAAATCATTTGATGTACTCTACAACAGCTACTGTTCCAAGTGCTTTACCAGATTCAAATAACAAAATTGTTCGTTACGGTTCCGTATTATCACAAGGATTTCGAAATGGTCAAGCAATGTATTTTAACGGGCATGTAGATAGTTATCTAGATATTCAAGATATTCCCAATTGGCCATTAACATTTTGTTTTTGGTTTCGTAATACGTCAACTGCAGGTACTTCTCCAGCTACACTTTGTAGTCAAGATGGTGCTGGTAATGGTTCTGCTGGCTGGGGTATACAAGTGGATATATTCGAAAATGGTACTTCATTAGGTCCACATTATTCTACAAATGGGTCTACTTATACACCTATGACTCCATCGACGGTTTCTATAAATACTTGGTATCATGTTGCTTTTGTTGTTACACCAACAACTGTTGCTTATTATCTTAATGGAACACTTATTCAATCAGTTGCAGCTGTAGTATATAATACAAATAGACTTGTTATAGGAAAAAGTGGTGATAATGTAAGACCATTAAATGGATATATCCAGGATATCCGTGTATTTGACTACGCATTACGAGCTGATGAAATAACTGCGATGACTAATAGTGGAGGAGAAGAACGTACATTAACTAATTACAATACTCCTTCAAATTATCTTGTAAATATGTCAAATTGGTATTCTATTATGAATCTTTATAAAACTGGAAGTTATACAATTTATACGGCTGGTTCTGGTACAAATGTATTTTATCAATTAACATCTACTGTAGCTGATTCAAGTAATACAGTATTTAATTCTACAAGAATCCAAAATTACAATAGTTTCACTTGTTCATTTGAGATTCAAACTGATACGGCAAACGGTGACGGTTTTTATTTTTATTGTGGAGCTACTAGTTCTACTACTGTACCTACTGGTACAGCTGGCACCGCAGCAAATTCAAGTTATTACTTTTATTTTAAAACATCAGGAACAAAGGGAATTTATTTATTTAATGACCAAGGACAGCAATTAAGTTATTCACCAGTTTCTGCAACTATTTTAACTAGTGGAACTTATGTACCAATTACAATAGTTTATAATAGATCTACTAGGAATACTTGGACATTTAATGTAGCAAGTAGAGACGTTCTCGTTTATGACGATCCAAATAATACAAACTGGGTATCAAATATTGCAGGTGACATATGGGGTATTGGTGCAAGAACAACTTCTAATACAATGTATTGTTATATTCGTCGTTTAGAATTAGCTTATACACCTTTTGTTAATACAGTAAGTACTTCAGTTAACGCTCAAAATAATACGAAATTTCCACCTGGAGCAATGACTGCACCTTCTACTACATTTACAGGATCTTCCATTTTAGATGGTGTATATACTGCGACTCAAAGTTCTCCTGGGGAGGGGGGAGGTGTTGTAGCATATTATGCGTTTGATAATAATCCTAATAGCCACGCAGGTGAAATAACTGCATATAATTATAATACAGGTATTTATACTGGATCGAAAAGTACTATAGTGAAAAATTTAGTAACAAATGTTAATACAAGTTACAGTGGAGAATGGTTGCAAATTGGATTACCAAATGCTTTATCTTTAAATTCATTCGGATTAATGGGTAGACAAGACGCCAATTTAGTTTTAGAAAGAACACCTACTACATTTTATATAGCTGGAAGTAATGACGGTAGTACTTGGGATCTTTTACATACTACATCAGGGGCACAATTTACATTAGCTATGCAATATTTTACATGTAATGCTGGTAATACTAATAAATATAGTTATTTTAGATTAATAGCTAATAAAATAGGTAATTCAGGAGCAACTATTAGAAGAGAAAATGTAGCTATAGCCACTTGGGACCTTTATACGCAAATGAATACTGTAAATGCAAATGTTGTAGCAGTTCCTCCTTACTCTATGACAGCAGATACAACAACATTTGCTGGTAATTCCGTTTACGATGGTGCATATACTGTTACATCTAGCAATACACATTCTCATCCTGATATGGGTCCTAGATATACGATATTTAATAACGCTGGAGGTTATGGAAATATATGGAGTCCTGGTCAATATCACAATGGTTCGGGTGTTTATGTAGGATCTACGAGTACTACTGTAGCTGGAGTTGCACAAACTGGAGAATGGATACAATTAGAGTTACCTAATCCAATTGTACTTTATTCATTTTCTTTAAACTTTTGGTGGGTAAGTCAGAGTTATTGGTTAAAAAGTTTCATAATTGCTGCAAGTAATGACAACAGTACATGGACAAATATTTACGATAACACGAATGCAAGTTTTGTATATGGTACAGCTCAAACATTTGTGGTAACAGGATCTAGCAATGCTTACAAGTACTTTAGATTAATTGGAAGAAGTACATCTGGTATATATCAGTGTGAATGGTGGATATTAGATCAATGGAAATTGTATACAAATGCAAGTAACTTTAATTTAATGAAATTTCCTCCAGCTCCATTAACAGCAGACTCTCCAGTTACCTTTACAACATTAAATACAAACAATTGGTATAATATTGGTTTCATAAATAATTCTGGAGGTAGCTTTGTACCAATTATTAGTGGATCAGATCCATTAACACAATTACAATTAACAGATGGTAGAGCAGGTGTTGGTACAGGTTTTGCTTTTGCTAATCAACCTGTAATGAATTATGATTCATTTACATTAACATTTCAACTGTTTTGTAGTGGTAATGGTGACCATTTAATTCTTTATTTTGGAAGTGGTGGTTATCAGCAAGGATTTCTTTTTCAAGTTTATTCTTATGGAGGTATATCATTTAATGGTATACAGTCTCCAACGAATTGGTTTAATAATACTTGGAATAATATTAGAATAGAATACCTTAGAGGTCCTACAAATACTTGGACATTATTCTTTAATGAAACACAAATTATACAATACTCTGACCCAACTTGGTATAAAACACCTGGTAGTCAATGGGGATTTAGTACATTTAATGGCGCTGCTACTTTTGTTAGTTACATTAGACAATTGGAAATGACAATAGCTCCTGCAAGTATACCAGGAAATAGTATAGTTAGTGGGTCTTACATTGCATCTGCGAGTTCAAATTTTCCTGATTATATGTCACCATCATATGCCTTTAATGATAGTTTAAAGAATACAAGTATTGGTAGAATGTGGCACTCTGGTATAAATTATAGTTCTGGACCTTATACTGGAGCTGTTACTACAACTGTTTCTGGTACGAGTTACGCAGGTGACTATTTACAATTACAAACACCTAATCCTTTAGTATTACGTTCGTTTAGTATATACCCTAGACAAGATGGTGGTTTTTGGAGTACAAGATCTCCAAAGAACTTTGTTATGGCTGGAAGTAATGATAACAGTACATGGTATCTTTTACATACAGCGACAGGTGTATCTGATTGGACAGCTTCTGAAAAGTATTTTGTATGTAATGGAACCAGTGTTGCATCTAAATATAGTTATTTTAGATTAGTCGTAACGTCTCTTTTAAGTGGAGGTGATTCTCTTCAAATACAAAATTTAAATTTATATACTCCAATGACATTGAATAATTCTATCACTCCAGCAACACCAAAGGGCCTTTTAGATGGATTAACATGGAAATATTATGATGGATATTCTGATTATTTAGTATCTTATTATACAACAAATACATATAGAAATATTGGACGAACTACAGATACAACAAATTTGACTAAAATTACAAATGGGCAAGTAGAAGAAAATAGTGCTACGTATTTATTTTCAATTGAAATGTTTGGATACTTTAGAGCAACAGTTTCTGGAACATATACATTTAGTTTATCTAGTGATGATGGAAGTTTTCTATGGGTAGGGCAAAATGCACTGGTAGGATATACTACAAGTAATTTCAACATCGGAACACCTGCAGCTAATACACCTGCAACTTATTCAGTAACATTACTCGCTGGTACTTATTATCCAATAAGAATACATTATACTAAAAATTATTTAAGAAATGCGAATTTGACATTTAGTTTTACACCACCAGGTGGAACGCAAACTTCAAATGGTCAAGGATTCTTCTTTTCTGGTACAGGTATGGACGCAGCATTTCCACAGGAAAGTGCCAAGATTATTAAAGATCTTACTAATACAAATAAGGATGGTGTTTACTACATTCTAGTAAATGGTATATCTACACCAATTCATTGTTTGATGAATGACTGTTATGATGGTGGTGGTTGGATGTTGTTGATGAAAGGGACAAGAGGATCGACGTTTCAATATTCTTCAAATTACTGGTCAACAAAAAATACATTGAATGCTGGTGATCTTACACGTAACGACGCAGATGCAAAATATAATACATACAATTATAGTACTGTAAAGGACATTTTAGCAATATTTCCAGATATACCATCGACTAGTTATACAAATGTGTATGGTCAAAATGGTGGAAGTATATTTGTAGATGATGGTTGGACTTGGATGGTAAATAATTGGAACGAAACTTCAAGAACCACACCATTAACAGGATTTAACACAACTAGAATACCTCATCAAAATACTACAAATTGGATGCAAACATATGGTATAAATAATCCATTTAGATATAATGGATTTGGTGGTTGGTGTTCAAGACAAACTGGAGCTTACCAGCATGTATTTTACTCAACTAGTAATAATGCTAACGTAAGATGGGGATTTGTATTTAATAATGAAACAAATGATCTTGCTACTTGCGATGTATTTTGTGGTATAGGAATGGGGGGTCTTGCAAACCAAAGTGCTGGTGATTATAATGCTTATCCCCCCGGTTGGGCACCAGCAGGTATAAATAGAACAGCACGATTTGAAATGTATGGTCGATAAACTAAACTTTTTTAAAAAAAGTAACATTTTACCGAGCTGAAGCTCGTATTCAGTGAGGTATCAAAAAATTTAAAAGTTAAAAAAAAAAGTTTTATAAAAAATGTAAAAAAAATTATTTTTTTACATATTATACATTTTATCTAATTTACCATAAGGATGGTCGTAAATATTTTGGTAAACGTTTCGTCAATTTCTCTTTTATTTTCACAATAAGTTTTTGCAAGCTTTGTCGGATTGTAATTTTTTCTGTTTCTTTTGTTAAAGTACTAAATGAACCAGATGAACCAGATGAACGATGTGAACGATGTGAACCAGATGAACGATGTGAACGATGTGAACCAGGTGAACCAGGTGAACCAGGATCTTGATAATTTATAATTAATAATTTTCTGATATCTTCTAAAGATTTTTGTTCTAAATAATATTGATATCTTTCCAAAGTTGGAATAATTTGATTAATTTGTTTTGTCATACTGCCATCTTTATTTTCACTTTCGAGTCTTATAACTTCACTTGACCATTTGTCACAAGTTTCTTGTAACATAGTATACCATTGTTCAATATTTTCAGCCATTATTAATTAAAAAAAAATTATAAATTTTCATTTTTTATTTTTTATTTTTTATTTTTAGAAATAAAAAATGAATTAATTTTTTTGGTTGCTTTTTTATTAAAAAAGTAAATGTTGACAGCAATTATTGGATACAGTGCAGCTTTAGTTACTACATTTTGTTTAGTTCCACAATTATATAAAATTATTTTAGATAAAAATATAGAAGGTGTATCCGTATTAACATATGGGATTTTATTATCTGGGCAAATTTTATGGACTGTTTATGGATTGTTAGTAGATGATAAAATAGTTATATCTGCAAATTTAGTTAGTGGATTTTTGTCATCTTTAATTATAGTATTTTTTAATATATATAAAAGAAAAGAAGAACAAACAACAAATTTATTAAGATCTAATTTACCATTAAATACTTTACCGTCACAACCAATAATAATACCAAGGCCTACTGTAACGTTTACTAATTAAAATAAGCTTTTTAAAAAAAAGCTTTACCAAAAAATATAGAATTTAAAAAAAAGCTTTACCAAAAAATATAGAATTTAAAAAATAAGCTTTTTAAAAAAAAGCTTTACCAAAAAATATAGAATTTAAAAAATAAGCTTTTTAAAAAATAAGCTTTTTAAAAAAATTATTAAAATAAAAAAAAAAAGTTTTATAAAAAAATTATTAAAAGCTTTTTTATTTTTGGTAAAGCTTTTTTATAAAAAGCTTATTAAATTTCTTTTTTGAATTAATTCTGATCGAATTCTTTGTAAATTTTGATGAACGATTGGAATATCGCTAGTAAAATTATGTGTTTCTATACCTTTATAATACATGTTATAGCATTCTATACCATCTAAAAAAGTATTTACAAATTCTTTATTATGTAATTTTGATTTGGTAGTTGATCCAAGATACCAAGTTTTTGTATTTAAGAAATTGTTTTTATTATTCCAATCATAAATAGTAAAAATAACATTTGGTAAATCTCTTCGTATAAATCTCCATTCGTATTTAGATTTACCATGTCTTAAAATAGGTAATTCTCCTAATAAAGACCATAATTGATAAAAATGCATATCTATTTTTTTAATACATTTCATTTCATTTTTTATATAAGAAACGTGATTGTCAATGATAAATTGATTAAATTGATTGTTTGTATGTAAATCTGTATTTTTTAATATATTTACTAATTCATTAATCTCATCATTTTTATTAATCAATGTCATAATCAATATTAATAAAAATATATTTTTTTTCAATTTTTAGATTTAATAGAAAGAAGTGATGATGATTTAAAAGCAAAAAAGTCTTTTATACCAAACTTTTCATTTATTCCTTCTAATCTACTATTATCCTTATCAACTATAAAATTGTATGACTTGTCACTATTAACTTTTAAAAAATTTTGTACAATATCATCAATTGAATTATTACTTAAATTGACTAATGTATTATATTCTTCTAATTTTATTCCATTTGTATCTTCTTTCATTATAATATTGTATTTTTTATTATTTCCAATTTTGTATTTTTTATTATTTTCTACTATAACTAATATTGATACTTCTTCTTTACTATTATTTAAAAAACAGTAATTTTGTAAAATATTATATAAATTATCTTTATCTTGTTGATTTGTAATATTTTGTTTTTTATTAACCATAACAGTTTTACCAAATATTAATTTAATATAATCATTAGTTTGTTTATCATCAGTTTGTTTATCATCAGTTTGTTTTTTAGCATTTTTTTTTTTAGTTTTTTGTTTAGTAGTTTGTTTATCATCAGTTTGTTTATCATCAGTTTGTTTATCGTCAGTTTGTTTATCATCAGTTTGTTTATCATCAGGTTTTTCAAGTAAAATAGAAAAAATATATGAAAAATTTTTATAATATTTTATAATTTCCGTTGTAGAAAATGTTTTTATAATATCATCCAGTTTATCAATTTTACCAAATTTGCATTTTTTCTCATCTTCTAAATCCCAACCTTTAAAAATACGTGGATTATCATTCTTGTCCGTTAAAATAATGTCTTTTTTTTCTAAATTTGATTCTTTAAAATAACGTAAATGAATAGGATCTATATCTCGAGCAAAGTTGATATTGCGAGAAACAGTACCGTATTTAAATTGTCTATATGCTTGGTTAATATCGTCAAAATCTACAAAATGCGAATTTTTTAATAAATTTTTAGAATCTTTACTAGAAAAGGTCATGTTTTTCATAGCATTTAAAACCTCATTTTTATCACGTACTACTACTATTGTTATTATATTTTTAAAAACGTCTTTATATTTATCTTTATAAACATTTTTGATTTTTTCCAAATCAAATTTCTTACCCTTTCCACTATAATCTTTATAATTTTTAGATGAACATATGTAAATAGTTGAAGTATCTTTATTTACAAATGTTAAATCAGATATATCACCACTGTCTTTTAAGTTACTTTCACCAGATATACTGTGATTATCATTTATTGTAACTTCTCCAGTACCAAAATTATTTGTTGATATATAAGAATTTTTAAAAATATCATTACCAGAATCATCGTAAATTTTTATTAATTTTTTTGAACAAAATAATCTAAATATAGATTCAAGTGGTTCAAATTTTTGTTGAAATTCTAATGAATATTCTTTCATAAAATCATGAATCTTGTCATAATAATTTTCCCTTAAAAATGTTTCAAGACCTGAGAATGTAGTAATTTCTTTAAATATTTTTTTATTAGATGATCTTTGAGTATATTTTATATACCTCAACAATTTTTCCAAACATAGAATTTCGTCACTTATTTTAATATTCTTAAATAAAGAATTACATTTAGTATCGCTTATACTTACACTTACACTTCCACTTCCACCGTATTTACTTTCCATTTTATTTTTACTTTTTTCACATTTTTTTATTTCTGTATTATTATATTTTTTTGAACCAAGTTTATTATGAATATATAATACTTTATTTTTTTCATATATTATATATTCTCTTTTTTTATCATTTATAATCCAATATGGTATATCTTTATATTTATATGATTTAATATCATCAAAATACTTTAACAAATCATCTTTATTAATATCTAATTTTTGATCAATATTTATATCAAATTCGTTAATTTTCATTTAAATTAACAAATAAAAAAAATTATTAATAATTATATCAATTTATTTATAAAAATCTTTTTTAAAATATGAAAATAATCTCCAATCTATTCCAAAATTACCCCACATACATGTTTTTAATATTTCTTGAAATTCACTACTTAATAAATAATTTTTTAATTCCTTTCCTTCTTCTTTACTTGAAATTTCTATCGCCATCGCGTGTTGAGTCATACCGTATTCACCTCTGGTCATACCGTTTTCATCTTTAATAAAATCAATAATAACATCATTTAAACCAGATTCACCAAAAATAACTTTTGGAATGTTAAAATGTCCATTGTCATTTCTTGAACTATACTTATATCTAATACCTGAAATATTAGTAGAATGTATTAATGGATATTTAAACACGTCTGTTTTTGCACTACTAACCCAACTTTTACGAGTTTCGTAATTTGAACTACTATAAATAATAGGACATCTTTCATCACCTTCCTTAGCTAATAATGGTAATAATGATTCAAATTTATAATTTGGTAAAAAATCTAACGTATTTAAATTTATATTACTCGTAATTCCCAATTCATCTTTAATTTCAGTTGTATAATCATTATTTTCAGTTTTTTCTATTACATACCAGTCGTATCTTGTACCTGCTTTAAATGTATTTGATCCATCTTTAGAATTGTGTATTTCTAGATATAACATTGTGTTGTCTTTAGTCATTAATCTATATAAACCTTTGTTTTTTGATCTTTCAGAATCAGGTTTTCTCCATGCATTAGGATGGACATGAACCAAGTATCCTTTTTGATTTAACCATGTGTCTAAAGAAAGTTTTACGAATTTATTCCATAGTGAATCACCACCACCTCTTTTACCTGTAGCTTCCTGACTATTGTTAAAAGGTGGATTTCCAACAATTATATTAAATTGCTCTATACCAAATTCCTTAAACGTATTCATTTTTAATGTATCTCCTTCGTATATATTTAGTTCATTACCAAATAATTTTTTACATTCTTTTATATTTACATTATTTATTTCACTCATATATAACATATTTTTAATTATATGAGCTTTTCTTTCAATGTCATTTGGAAAACTAGTCTTTAAGTTTTCCATTAAGCGATAATATACAAATATCATAAAATTTCCAACACCAACAGCTGGATCAAACCATTTTAAATCTGGATTACTCCAAACTTTTTTAGGTAATTTGTCCAACATTTCTTCAATTAAAAATTCTGGAGTGAAAACTTCTCCATTGTTTTTTTTATTTTCAATATTTGGAGTTAATTTAAGTTTTAAGAATTCTCTAACTAATTCAAGATCATCAACGTTATATTTATCTATTCCTATATTTGTATCAATAGCATTAACGTTATATTTAGTATCCATTCCTATATTTATAACAATATTTTTTAACTTAATTTGTAACTTATTTTTATATTTTGGTTTAAAGGTATTTATAATAACTTCTGAATGTTTAAATATTTCTTTACATAATTCTACATTTACTGGACTAATTTCGCTCATAAATAACATTTTGCTAAGTATATGATCTTTGCGTTTGAATTCATTTGGTATTTTTATTTTAAGGCTATCCATCAATCTATTAAATATAACAATAATAAATATACCACGACCAACTGCTGGGTCAAACCATTTTAAATCTGGATCATCCCATACATAATTTGGTATTTTGTCCAACATTTCATTTACTAGTTGTATAGGTGTAGATATATCTGCCAAAGTTGTTCTATTTGTTTCAATGATAGAAACATAATCATTGATCGCTTCGTATATTTTTAATGGTTTTAATTTATTTTTGAAAAATTCTTTTAAATCAGCTATTGTATCGATTAATCCACTACCAATGACCGGAGTTTCAATTAATTTTACATAGTCCATTAATAATTTTTGTATGTCATTGTTATTAGTTTCTTCAAACCATCCTCTATTTATTTGATCTATAATATCATTATAAATTTTAACATTAGATTTTTCAAGTTCATTTAACATTTCAGATAATTTTAATTTTTTATCACCTTTATAAAATAATACAATTAATGGCAATATATAATCAACTATTTCTCTTAATCTCTGTAATTTTTCTTGATTAGTTATTTCATTTTTTGTTATATCTTTTACTTCTTGTGCTTCGGCTACATTATTTATCTGTAATCTTTTTATGCCTTTATTACTATATTCTTTTCCGTTTTTAATAGCCTTTTCTTGGGTGATATTTATGTTTTCTACTAAAGACAACATTTTTTCATCATCTTCATTAATATTTATGTGTTGTAGAATACTTTTTATTTGTTGATTTTTCAAGTATTCTTCGTATATCATCTTTATTAATGCTTGGTCACTTATTTCTTTTGTACCAAATACTGTTTCTATCCAATCTTCATTTCCAAATTCAAGTAAATTAGTTTCTATTATATATTTAACTGAATCTTTTACTGTTTCGTCTAAAGAAGATATTTTAACAGAATCAGCTATTTTACCAAGAGTTTCGAAAACTCTATGATAATTTGTATCTATGACAAAACCATATTTCTTATTAACTCCATCGGAACCACATCTAAACATTCTTTGTTGAGTCATATCTTTATTATTTGTACCTGAATCTGCCAATATAACTATATCACATGATTTTATAGTAACACCAATACTAGCTTGCATACCTAATAAAGCTATAACTCCCTTTTTTTTTGGTAGTATGTTATTTGTATTGTTTTTAATTATGTTTTCTAGAGATTTATTTATTATTTCCTTTGCATTATTTGTCTCGTAATCTTGATTATTTTCTTTATCGTTTTTATTATTTATAATCACGACTTCGAATTCGTCATTTACTTGATTTATTATATCTTTTAACGGTTGACTACGATCATTTACATTATCACTTGGTAAAAACATCATAATAGTAAGAGGATTTTCGTAAGTAAATCGTCTAGATTCGTTAACTATACAATAGTCATCTATTTGTTTAAACATTGAATTATCTTTTGCAAATAACATTATGGTAAATTTTTCTACAGGAACAGTATATTCAAATTTGTTATTCTTTGTTTTCAACAATGCGTTCATGGAAAATCCAGCAGGTATATTATTTGTATCAATTATGTCTTTATTACTTTCTACAAAAGTTTTTAAATCTGGTAGTAAATCCATCATAAATAATTTAATATCTGGTGCGTTTTTATATTGTTCAACAATCTTTTCAATTGTATATTCATTAAAAATTTTTTCAAATTCTTCACCGTGTTTTTCAAATAATCTAAGTTTCTTTGTCTCTGTATCAAATTCTAATGTTTTACACATGTATTCGTCATCTAGATCCCATAAAATATAGTTGTCAATAATTATGTTATAAGATTTTATAGGTTTATCATATGTAGCCGTAACCATAATATTATGACATGTATTAAATTTATATTCTGAATATATATCTTTAGCATTACCAGTAGTACCACCATGATGAACTTCATCAAAAAAAACTATTTTTAATGTAAATTGTTCATATAAATTTTTGAAAAAATCTACTTTTGATTTGTTTAATTTAGATTCTTCACTGTCTGTTGTATTAGTTTTTTTATCTTGGTATCCCAAGTATTGTTTACTAACTAAAATTATCAAATTTTTTTTATATTCTTTTTTGTTATCAAATTTTATTAATTCTTTACCAGTTAAATCAAGTAACTCGCACGACTCGAAATCTTTATATAACAATGCTTCTTTGTATTGTGTTTTAGTTTCGCCTGGAACAGGAGTTATTATTATATAGATATTATTAGATTCTGTAGATATTGTTAAATCTCTAGATATTATACCTGCCATAATGAAAGTTTTGCCAGACCTAGGTTTTTGTCCAAGTAAAATACGTTGAGATGTATTATTTTTCATTATCTCAGTTGCTTTTTCAATAGAAAATCTTTGATTCATATATAAACTTAAATATGGTAATTCTAATTTTGGATAAATGTTAAATTCTATTTTATTATGATTTTTCAAGCTTTTAAATTTTATATACGCTTCATTTAAATCATTCCAATCTATCTTGTAAGAATTTTTTAAAAAATCACGCATAGTACTACTACTATCTTTCATTCTATTAATCACTCTTTCTAATTCTAATTTATCTGGAATAACAACAATAGTTTTTAATTTGTATTTATTATTGTATTTATTTAAATAAACGTTATTAATTTGGTCAAGATCAAATTTACTATGAGGTTTACTAAAATTTTTAGATGAACATGCTATAATTGTTTTATTGTCTTTTGAAATAAACGTAAGATCGGATATATCACCTTTATCTTTTAAATTACTTTCTAAAAATTTCTTAAATGTGTCATCATTATTAATAATATGATCGATATTTGTTCCAGATGAATAATTTCCTGTAGATATATTAAAATCTAAAGATAAATTTGTTAAATTACTTTCATTTACATTTTCATTTTCATTTGCATTTACATTTTCATTTTCGTATTCTATTTTTATATTATCAAATAGTTTTAATGCTGCGAAAAGTCTAAATAAAGATTCTTGTGGTTCAAAAAGGTGATGGTAATTTATATTATATTTTTCAATAAATTCTGATATATTATCGTAATCATTTTTTTTTAAATGATCAAGTAAATGATTAAATGTACGATCTTTTATTACTAATTCCGGGTCAGTAGATTTAATACGATTTTCTTTAGCTTTTTTAATAGTATCTTCAAAATCAATTATCAATTCTGGTATTTTAAAGGATTTTGAATTAGTTAAACATTCTTGGACATCTAATAAAGTTTTTCTACAAAAATCCATTATTACAATGTAATAAATAAAAAAAATAATATAAAAACAGAATAATTGTTAAAAATGTGATAAACTACAGAATAATTGTGTTGTTTGTGTTGTTTTTGTATTTGATATAAATAAATGTAAAACCAGAAAAAAGAATCCATAGTCCAGAAGATATAATAAAATAATAGAAATTATCAAAACCTTGTGAATGTATAGATCCATATATATTTTTAATTAATCCAGATATTAAAATAACATTCCAAATAATAATAGCAAGAATATCTATTGAAATATCTTGATTTAATATTTTTCTAGAAGATGTACCCCAAGAATTATCATATATATTAATAATAGACCATAATTTTGCAGGAAATACTATACAAACATAAACTATTCCGTATAAAAAATATAAAAGATTTTCAGGATTTTTACTTAAAATATATCCATATATAGATTTTACTAGACCAATTCCTAATAATAATGTAGAACAAAATCCAAATTGAAAAATATTACCTACCCATAAAATATAAAGTAAATATCCTATTACTAAATAAGGATAAAAGAACATGTAAATTATATTAATGGTCATAAATATGCTATGTTTATCTACTATTCTCAAAGTCCAAAAGAATTCTCTAAAAGCAGATTTATTCCATCTAACTTGTTGTTTAAAAAATCTATAAATATTGTCTGGTGTTTCTGTTTCTGCAATAGAATTTTGTGTATAAATAACTTTTTTAGATGATTCCAATATTTTATTAGTTAAATGCCTATCATCACCATAAGTACATTTTTTTCCCAAGAAAGTTTGATTTTTCCATTCTTCAATAACTTTTTCTATTATATTTATATCATACATTCCAATTGGTCCTGATACGCAAAGAACTTCTCCAGTAAATGATTGGTATGCTCTTTCTAAATTAAATGCATACCAGTATCTTAAATGACTTAAAAATGTAATAAACGAATCGTATTTATTAAAAATAGATAAATTTCCACAAACAGATCCTATATTTTTATTTTTTTGGAAACATGTAATCATATTTTCAATACAATCTGGTTTTATAATAGTATCACTGTCTGTACAAAAGACATATTTTACATTTTTATTATACATTAAACTTGTAGAAAATCCTGTAAACATTGCAGTTCTTTTACCATTATGATTTTGAGATATGCATATTGATTTATTCTTTTCAAAATTAGAAAAGTGATTTGTAATAAAATCATTTTTATCAAAATCTTTTAATGAAATAACATAAGATTCTGTAAAAATATTATTAAATATATCAATCATGTATTTATCATCGTCATCATTACCATCAATAACAACTATAATTTTATTAATATTTTTTGAATTATAATAAGATACTTTTATTGATTCCAAGCATTTTTTAAAATATTCAGGTTTTTCTTTATATCCTACTATAATTATATTTACTAATTTACTTTCATTTCCATTTCCATTTCCATTTCCATTTTCATTTTTAGATTTAATAATATTATAACCTTTGTTATTTAAATATGCAAGAATAAATTGTACAATTAAGTAAACTGTTAAATAAACTGCATAAACACTAAATGAATAATTATCTAAATAATTATCTTTTTTGTTAAAAATTTTCCAATTCAAGATATATTGTAATATAATTGGTAATATTAATGTCACTATTACTATACAAATCCAGATTTTATATAATATAGATATAAATCCCATTTACTTGTACATATTTAAACTTTTATGTTTAAATAAGTTATTATATAAATTTAATTTTTTATTGAATTAAAATTCTAAAATGTATTTAATCATTTCTTGTATATTTGATTTATCAGAACGAAATGATTTATAAGGTAACTTGAATTCTTTTAATATCTCTATTAAATGGAGTGATATTTCGTTAGATTCGTGTTCATTATGAATTCTTCCTTCTATTTCATACGGAAATTCCTTATTTCTTTCTATAAAGATGTAGATATTATCAAATTCGTCTATTTTATTTAATATCATTTTTTCTGTTTTCTCTATATTAGATACATTGTCAGGATGGTAACGATTATAATAAATTCCTAAAAGTAATGGGGAATCTAAACATATATATTCTACTTTACCATTAACAGCTTTAATCATTTTGTATTGTTCCATTGTGACATTATATTGATTTGCAAGTTCGTCTAATCTATTTTGCCAGACAAGTGTTTTTGCATATTCTTGAACATATTCTGTTCGTTTATGCATCATTTTAAGTTCAGTAAATAACAAAGCTGCAATAATGGATTTACCGGAACTTGGTGATCCTACCAAGTTAATAATCTTTGTACGCATAAGTAAAGTAAATAAAAGTAAAGTAAAAGTAAAGTAATAAAAGTAAAAGTAAAGTTAAATTTAGTTTTTTTTAGTTACGTGATATTAATGCTTTAGTTCTACAAGGTATTTCATCTATTAAATATCTTATAATAGACATAATATAACCATAAATCGTAGTTTCCTTTGTTATAAGGATATATAAAATTTTATCGTCTAGATTTCTATGTTTTTTATATATAGATCCAAGGTCGTCGTTGATATTTAAAATACTACCATCTTCTAATCCTAGGGAAATATGTAAAAAATCTATAGAAATATTTGTTTTAACAATATCTTTTTTTTTATGTAATTCTTCTTTGATAATACCTATTAAATCTTTAACAGTGTGATCCATGTGTAAGAAAATTTCAAAACCAAATCTAATATTCCTAGGAAAGATTGGATCATGTTTAGCTAAAAGTAAAGTTAATTCTTTATCTACTGAATCAATTACAATAGGTATATTTCCGACTCCTTCTTTTCTAATTTTATTACTGAAATGTACTCTTTCATGTTCATTAGTAATTTTACGGTAATTAACAAATTCTTTACCGATAATACTACTTTTTAACATATATTATTAAATATAAAATAATAAATAGAATAAATAATTAATTACTATTAATAATGATTTTTTATTATTTTATATTTATTAAACGCGTTTTTGCGTTTTAATTTTTTCTAACGTAATAGTATACCAAAGTAAAAAATGTCAAGATTATTCTCAGATTTATTCTTTAATCAACCAATTTCCATCCTTGATTCCACAGCTAGTACTTTATCATCAGCTTCATTATTTTTATATGGAGGTGCTACTGTACAGGGAAATTCAAATCTTTTTACAACAAACATTTCTGGATTAACCACCATTGTCAACTCTGCTTCTAGTTCTAATACAAGTACTGGTGCTTTAGTTGTTTATGGAGGTGTTGGTATTGGTGAAAATTTACATGTAAATAACAATGCTATTATTTCCGGAGCTCTTACTGCTGGTTCATTTGCTGTAACTCAATTAACTGCATCTAATATTACAGTTGGTAATCTATTAGTAAATACTAAAATTACAGCTTCAAGTGTTTATGCTCCATTAGCAACTATTAGTAATGTTGTAAGTACTGACTTGAGCTCTGGTACATTTAATGTATCAAATGTAACTGCTGGATCTATTGCAGTTAATACTCAATTTAGTTCTGCAAATGTCTATGCTCCATTAGCAACTATTTCAAACATTGTTGCAACTGCTTTAAGCTCCGGTACTTTTAATGTTAGTAACGTTACTGCTGCTTCAGTTGCCGTTGATACTCAATTCAGTTCTGCTAACGTTTATGCTCCATTAGCAACTATTTCAAATATTGTTGCAACAGCTTTAAGCTCTGGATCATTTAACGTTACAAATGTAACTGCTGCTTCAGTTGCTGTTAACACTCAATTCAGTTCTGCAAATGTTTATGCTCCATTAGCAACTATTTCTAATATTGTAAGTACTGATTTAAGTTCAGGAACAATTAATGTTACTAATGTAACTGCTGCTTCAGTTGCTGTTAATACCACATTCAGTTCAGCAAATGTTTATGCTCCATTAGCAACTATTTCAAACATTGTTGCAACTGCTTTAAGCTCTGGTACTTTTAATGTTAGTAACGTTACTGCTGCTTCAGTTGCTGTTGATACTCAATTCTCTTCAGCAAATGTTTATGCTCCATTAGCAACTATTTCAAACATTGTTGCAACTGCTTTAAGCTCCGGATCATTTAACGTTACAAATGTAACTGCTGCTTCAGTTGCTGTTAATACTCAATTTAGTTCAGCAAATGTTTATGCTCCATTAGCAACTATCTCTAATGTTGTATCTACAGCTTTAAGTTCAGGATCAATTAATGTTACTAATGTAACTGCTGCTTCAGTTGCTGTTGATACAACATTCAGTTCAGCAAATGTTTATGCTCCATTAGCAACTATTTCAAACATTGTTGCAACAGCTTTAAGCTCTGGATCATTTAACGTTACAAATGTAACTGCTGCTTCAGTTGCTGTTAATACTCAATTTAGTTCTGCAAATGTTTATGCTCCATTAGCAACTATCTCTAATGTTGTATCTACAGCTTTAAGTTCAGGATCATTTAATGTTACTGATGTAACTGCTGCAAATACTTTTATCTCAAATTCTAATATTACTAATTCTACAGTTTCTAATATGGTATTAACTGCTGCTACTGTAGCAAATGTTGCTGGTAATACTCAATTTAATGATACTGTTAACTTTACAGTTGGATTCTCTTCAGCAAATGCAAAGATTACCAATTCAAGTGTTTCTAACATGGTTATTACAAATTCTAGTACAAGTTCACTTAATGCAGTTGATGTAACTGCAGGATCTGTTTCTGTTACTACTCAATTTAGTTCTGCTAACGTTTATGCTCCATTAGCAACTATCTCCAACATTGTAAGTACTACTCTTAGTGCTGGTACTTTTAATGTAACTGATATTACTGCAGGATCTATCTTTGTTGATACTCAATTTTCTGCTGGTAACATTCTTATTGGTAACTCTAGTATCGCAAACTTGTACAGTGTAGGTATTACTAACGGATCCATTTACTCTACATTTGGTTCATTCAATACTGTATCTACTTCTAAATTATCTGCTGATTTAATTTCTGCAGGAAACATGAATCTTTCAGGAGATCTTTATGTTGCTGGAACCATTACAACTGTTAATATTACAACTACTAACATGGTTGATACAAATATGACTTCTGGTATTGTATATATTTATAATACACTTTCTGCTATCGGAAATAGCAACACTGTTGGATCAATCTATACAACTGGAGGAAATGTTGGTGTAAACAACACTGCCCCAAGTTATACTGTTGATATTACTGGAGATCTTCGTGCTACAAATAGTATTACAACTTCTACATTACTTGCTTCAACTAGTGTAAGTTCTGGACAATTAAATGCTACTAATGCAACTATTACTAATGTTGTTGCTACTAATATGAGTTCTGGGTCATTTGCTGTAACAGACTTCTTGGCAACTAATATTACAGTTGGTACTCTTTTAGCAAATACTCAAATTTCTTCTGCAAATGTTTATGCTCCATTAGCAACTATCTCCAACATTGTTGCAACTGCTTTAAGTTCTGGATCATTCAATGTTACTAATGTAACTGCTGCAAGTATTTTTGTTAACACTCAATTTAGTTCTGCAAATATTTACGCTCCATTAGCAACTATCTCTAATGTTGTAAGTACTGCATCTTCAACTGGAACTTTCCATGTTACTGATGCAACTGCTGGATCTATCTTTGTTAACACTCAATTCTCTTCTGCAAATGTTTATGCTCCATTAGCAACTATCAGTAACATTGTAGCGACTGCATTAAGCTCTGGGTCATTTGATGTTACTAATGTAACTGCTGGGGGTGTATTTGTTAATACTCAATTTAGTTCTGCTAACGTTTATGCTCCATTAGCAACTATTAGTAACATTGTTGCGACTGCATTAAGCTCTGGATCATTTGATGTTACTAATGTAACTGCTGGGGGTATCTTTGTTAACACTCAATTTAGTTCTGCTAACGTTTATGCTCCATTAGCAACTATCTCCAATGTTGTAAGTACTGCTTTAAGCTCTGGAACCTTTAATGTTACTAATGTAACTGCTGGGGGTATCTTTGTTAACACTCAATTTAGTTCTGCTAACGTTTATGCTCCATTAGCAACTATCAGTAACGTTGTAAGTACTGCTTTAAGCTCTGGAACATTTAATGTTACTAATGTAACTGCAGGAGGTATATTTGTTGATACTCAATTCTCTTCTGCAAATGTTTACGCTCCATTAGCAACTATCAGTAACGTTGTAAGTACTGCTTTAAGCTCTGGAACATTTAATGTTACTAATGTAACTGCAGGAGGTATCTTTGTTAATACTCAATTCTCTTCTGCAAATGTTTATGCTCCATTAGCAACTATCAGTAACATTGTAAGTACTGCATTAAGCTCTGGATCATTTGATGTTACTAATGTAACTGCCGGAGGTATCTTTGTTAACACTCAATTCAGTTCTGCAAATGTTTATGCTCCATTAGCAACTATCTCTAATGTTGTAAGTACTGCATTAAGTTCTGGATCATTTAATGTTACTAACGTAACTGCTGCAAGTATCTTTGTTAATACTCAATTCTCTTCTGCAAATGTTTATGCTCCATTAGCAACTATCAGTAATGTTGTTTCTACTGCTTCTAGCACTGGAACTTTAAATGTTACTACCGGTATTACATCTGGGGCTGTTGCATTAATTGATGTTACAGATGCTTCGGGTATTGCTACTGGAGGATCTCTTACTGTATTAGGTGGTGCTGCTATTTCAAAGAAATTATATGTTGGAACTGATCTTTATGCAAATACTGTCAAGATTACTCCTTCATTAGGAGACATTGGTTCTGAAAGATCATTTACTGCTGGAAATAACATTTCTACTCCTGAAAATATTACCGATTTCTCATTCAACAATGCAATTACCAGAGCATTCTGTTCTATTATTTCCGTTGAAATTGTAAAGAGTGTTGGAAGCAACTTGTATGCTAACTTTGAACTAAAGGGTATTCAAAAGGGATCTTCATGGGTTCTTAATAGTTCTTATATTGGAGACTATACTGGTGTTGTATTCAGTATTTCAAGTACTGGACAAGTTGAATATACTAGTTCAAACCAATTGTTCTGGACAAGTACTACCATGAAATTTCGTGGTTATACTACAAGCGTCTAAATGTACCTTTTTATTAAAAAAGTAACCAAAAAAGATTTAAAAGTTTTATCAAAAAAACTTTAATTTTTAATAAATATTTTTAAAAAGTAATTGATATTACAAAAACTTTTTAAAAAGTAACAAAAAATGGTATTTATTATAGAATGTTTAATGTGTATTTGTGCTACCAAATCCTCCACTGCCACGTGACGTTGTTCTATGAGAATTTACTAAATCAAAGTAAATTGGTGATAAATCAGGTTGTACAAGTTGGGCATATCTTTCTCCTTTACGTATTTCAAATGGTTTAGATGAAGTATTATAAAATGGAATTTTTAAATTTCCAGTGTAACCACTGTCGATCAATCCGAAAGAGTTTCTCATTAATAAAGGTGTTTTAGAAATACTGGATCTTGGCATTAAAATATAACTGTTATATTTATAAAACCCACGTGTAAACCAATGCCAAATACAAGGATTAAATGATTTATTTTGACATTGAATTCCAAGATCAACTAAAACTGTTTCTCCTGGACTAATAGTTTGATCTTTAATTATATACAAGTCTAAACCACTATCACCTTCATGGAATGTTTTATGATTTTCATAAAAGTGAACATTTTTATTATCGACTACTTTGATTAAAAATTTTTTTAGCATTGTTTAATTTTATTTGTTATTATTCAAATTTTCAATTTTTAATTTTAAATAACACGTTTTTTAGTAAAAAGTTATTTTCTATGATATAATTAAGTTGTTTTATTATGTCAAAAAACATCATTAGTTTTCTTATATTAAATGGTATTACAACTAGTATAGTTACATTTATATGTGATTACTGTATAAACACATTCAGAGTTAAAAAAGAAAAAAATGACACTAAAATAGATATTTTAATTAAAAAGATAAATACATTAGAAAATTCTATTCAAGAATTGCAAGAATACGTAGAAGACATAGAATTTAAAATACATAGAAAAAATAACAAAGTAATAGAAAGTCATACAGAATTAAGTAGTAAATTAGAAAATTTTATAAATTGTAATTATGATGTGTACGATTAAAAGTTACGATTAATTCAAAAGTTATGATTTGTTAATATCATCTGCAATTTGTTTTAAATCATTTAAATCGATATAACTTAACAATAAATCTTGCAAGTAAAGTATAATTATTTTATTATTTTTATAAAAATCATATAATTCTATATAAATTAGATATAGATCAATTAAATATGGATTTTTATAAAAACAATCTATATTAGATGAATTTTTAAAACGTGAATAACTAAAATCAATTACACTAAATATTTCATTTTCATCTAAAAAAATATTATATAAATGTAAATTACCATGTATAAAATTTATCTTTTTAAACTTGTATACAAAACTAAATAAATTATTTAGTATATATTTAATATTAGTATCTTTTTTTTTTAGAAAAGTATATAGTGGTATTTTATCACTTGTTGAATAAATTATTTTCTGTTTTCCAGTAGATGATAATGGAACTATGTTTTTATCTATTAAATATAAATAGACATCGATTTCTCTGCGAAACATATTTTCATTTATAAAAAATTTTTCTATATTGTTATCATTATTTTTTTCATAAAAGCATAAATTTGTAGCTTTTTTATTATTATTATAAGAAATAGGATCTACTTTTTTAGAAATAGTTTCAAATATATTTTTATATTTTTTTTTATGCAAATTTTTTATCATTGTTAAAGTATCTTTTATATTTTTTAAAAAAGTTTACCGCTAAACTAAAGATACATATTTATTATATAATCAATGTCAGTTTCAGATTCAGATTCGTCATTCATATTATAGTAAGTGTAATTATTATAATTGATGATGGAATAGTAATCGTGATAATATTCTAAAGAAGATTTTCTTTTAGGTACAATTATAGTTTCTGGTGCTGGACTAATTTTTTTTTTAGATTTTTCTATTTTACTTAATTTATAAAATATATTATATTCCATTTAATATATTTTATTTTTTCATTTTATTTTCAATTATTTTATACTTAAATATACCTAAATTAATTTATAAAACTCAATGATATTTTATAATTAATTTACTAATGCTCTCCATTTAAAAGTAATAGAACTTGTATTTGGAAAATTAGGTGTAGTATATTGTATTTGTCCAAAATCAGTAATGTGAAATTGAATACCTGTATCGTCACCAACATATGTTTTTACAATTTCCCAACTAGTATCTTTATTAACACCTCTAATATGAAAGTTTGCATATAAATTTGATCCAACTGTTAATTTTATTTGTGCACAGAAATAAATATCAAAACTCCAAACAGAATTATCAAAAACAAGTCCTGTAATATTTGTAAACGTAGATTGATTATTTTGTGCAACAAAAGTAGTAGATGAAAATTTATCATATGGATGAGGAGTCATATCTGCACCATTTACATAAAGTTTAGTACCAACAATTAATTTCTTGGCAATACTTCCACCACCCAATGTAGTAAAAGTACCTCCTGAAGTAATACTTGTTGCATCTGTTTCATTAGAAATACTAATACCACCTGATAAAAGAACACTTGCTGTTGTAGAATTAATAGATGGTTGTGTAGAAACACTTATTGCTTTTGAAAAAGAAATTGGTAAATAATCTGTAAATGAAACATTTTGGGTAGGGTTATTTGCAGTAGAACCAAATTCGAATATATTAGATGTTTCATTAAAAATTAAACCAATGTATGGTTTATTATAAATAGATACTGAATCTCCTATAGAAGGATTTTGTGATGACCATTTACTTGAAATAGTAGCTATTTTAGTACTTCCATTATAACTTGTTATTTTTCTTACTTGATTAGAACTAAATCCTGAAACAATTTTAATCCAATTGCCGTTATAATAATCATTTAATGCACTTGCAGATATACTTAATTTAATTTGAACATTTGATATACCAGATTGGTCAGGTAATGTAAATAATGCTGGTTCTATATCATCAATAACATCACCTAATCCTGTATCGTTATCGTCTTGATAACGTTGAATAACAAATCCAGCATCACTTGATCCAGATGGTCCAGAATTTAATACTAAAACATTATCTTTGATAACTGTATTTGTACTTTCTATACTTGTAGTTGTACCATTAACTATAAGATTTCCATTAATTAATGTATTTCCAAATACATTTAAATTTCCAGAAATACCAACTCCTCCGGAAACACGTAAAGCTCCTGTACTAGAATTAATACTAGGTGTTGTAGAATGCATAAATATATCACCGCCAACGAATATATTTTTTAATATAGAAGCCCCTCCAGCAACCATTATACTACCACCATTTGATATAGAAATAGCTTCAGATGTGCATTGTATACTCATACCTCCATTTAAAATAACTGAAGCATTTTGAAAGGATGTACTTTCTGTACTATTGTTAAATATAATTTTTCCATCATTATTATTTATAACAATACTTTTTTCTATTTCATTACCAAGTGAATTATATCTACTAATAGAAAAATCATGTGATGTTCTAGCTTTATTTAACGAAAATCTTTTTACTAAAAATTCATCATAAAAATTAATCAATGATTCTATAAATTTTTGATTACCGTAATAATTTGATGTACCGTAAATATAATCTGAACCACCTATCCATACATCTTTTCCTATACTTGCTCCACCTGGAGTTAAAAAAGCACCACCATTTGATATATTTTGAGCATTTGCATCAGCTTGAACTACAATACCTCCGAATGTAATTAAAGAACCACTGCTTAAATTATCTGCATTCTCAGCAGCTGTTAATGTAAGATAAGCATAAGTACTTGAACTACTTCCACTACCATTTATAGAACCTCCAACATAAAGATCTCCACTAATAGAACCGCCTCCTAATACAGTTAATCCACCACCATTACCAATTCCAGAAGCATCTTCTCCTGAACCTATAGATAATCCACCACTAATTACAACAGCGCCTTCTAATGAAGAAGTAGATGGAGTCGTATTATAAAAGTGTGCAACACCGTCAACCATAATATTACCTCCTATTCCTACACCACCTTCTACAGTTAAACCACCTCCACATGTAGCAGAAATTGCACTATTTGTATTAGATATAGATAATCCACCACTAATTATAAAAGCACCAACTGAACCACTAATACTTTGAGTTGTGTTTGAAAATGTAACTACTTCATTTACATGTAATGTTCCATTTATATCTAAATTATAAAGTGGTGTGTCTATATTAATACCTACGTTACCAGATGTATGAATTAAAAGTTGATTAGGATTATCATCATTTGTATAAATTACAATACCTTTCTTTTTCCCAGAACCATTATTATTTGTAGATACTATATAATTTCCTTCTGTATTTTGATGTGAAATTTTAAAACATTCAAAATCATCAAGTGAATCATCTGTATTCAAACTATAAAGTGAAAATTGAAAAGGATATGAAATGATATTTCCTGTAGTGGAAAACATTTTAAATGAAGTATATTTATTTTCTGTATTTGATAATTGTAAAGAAGCAAAGGTAGAATTTGATAAAGATGTTAAATATGATCCATTTATATCAAGACCTGTTCCTATAATTAAATTTTTACGTATAGCTGCTCCACCTCCAATAGTTAAACATCCTCCATTTTCTGAATCAACAGCATCTTCGTCAGAACTAATACTTAATCCTCCATTTTTCAAAACAATAGCTCCTGTATTCTTATTAGATGATATAATATCTGAATAAAAATGTGTACTTCCATTATTTTTTAATAAAATTTGATTTATAATACCTGATTCTAATGATATATCATGAAAAAGACCACTTCCTGAAATTTGAGATGAAAAGACGTATTTATTATTATCATTATCCCACCCTATTTTTAAATATTCACTTGTACCGACGTCATTTGGTAAACCTACATTATATATACAAATATCATTGTTTTGTGTATTATTACCTAAATTTGTAAAAAAATTTATATTAGAATCATTATTAGAACTTTTAAATGATAAACTAAAATCATTTTTACCTCCGCCAATAATAGAATATTTTTGATCTTTTCCAGTAAAAATAATTTCATTTGTACCATTTATACAAAAGACTTCATTATTATCTGCATAAAAAACATGATTTCCAGATGTATTTGATGTTTTATAAAGTAATGAATTACCATTTGTATTTCCTATACAACTAAAATTACTATTATCTTCATAAAATACTAATTTACTGCTTTTATTTTCATTAGTAGTGTTGATATATATAGAATCACCTACAATTAATTTTTTATCTATACCTACTCCTCCAAGTGTAGTAAAAGATCCCCCATCAGTTGAAGAAATTGCATCCGTACTATTAGATATACTTAATCCACCTGATAAAACAAAAGAACCAGTACTTCCATTTGTTGATGGTATACTATTAGTTATATTTAATGGTAAACTAGAAATAATCTTGTCTGTATAAAAAGTAGTAGTATCAAAAATTTTTATATTACCTTCAGAATTAGTAATTAAAAGATCATCATTGTACATACTTAAAGAACTAAAACTAGTATCTGATAAATTTGATAAAGTTAATCCATCGGATCC
>Ga0207934_1000033_pt1 | contig 32774 bp, 51 predicted proteins | sample LakMenE22Apr09ns_FD_150724 | JGI IMG/M metagenome (GOLD analysis project Ga0207934, IMG submission 150724) | Freshwater microbial communities from Lake Mendota, WI - 22APR2009 deep hole epilimnion (SPAdes) | ecosystem: Environmental > Aquatic > Freshwater > Lake > Epilimnion/Euphotic zone ... | reverse complement strand
ATCCCCTCGCCAATAACATATTCGCTTGGTTGAATATAGCCGTTTGCTATTAATGTTTTAATAACTTGCTTGATAGTATCTTCGCTTTGTTCAAGCGTTGTAGCTAATACCTCTGGCGTTATTCTTTTATCCTTAGACATCAAATCAAGGACATTCGCCTGTAATTGGTTTACCTCTGCAAACATTTGATATTCTGAATCGTCATTAAAGCGCGTTCTTGACCTCCAAACATTAAAGCTATCCTTTGCGTCGCCAAACTCAAAAAACACGCTAAATTCGTCTGAAAACTGCGCTTGTTGGGCAACGGGTTGGTATTTGCTAATATCAATACCCGCCTTTTCAAGTAACCACTCTTTCGGCGCTATTTCTTTTAGTATGTTTTCAGTAAACTCAAAGCCAATAGGCTCGGTTGGAATTATAAGTAATTCAGGTTCTGCAATCCCTTTGTATTTAGCTAACATATTAAACACACTTTCAAGGTGCATCTGCTTGCTATTTACATAGGTGTTTTTAAATATCTCGTAACCATCCCTCATCTCCGAACGGCTGCCTAATTTACCCGCCTCTGCAATACCAAAGATTGACGGCGTTGTAATTTGATGCCCTGAAAATATATTTGTCTGGATCAACGAATCCACACGCCCGAAATCCTCTTTTGTAATATCAGAAGTTCCCAGATCATCAACTATTGGCTTCCTTGCGCTATCATTAACGAAAGCTAAAATAAACTTTTTGCCATCTGATCCGCTAAACCTACTTGTAAAACGCTTTTCAATATTACGCTTTTCTTCATCCGAAGGTTCGCCATTAGGAAGGGTAATTAATTTACTTGCGCTGAATCCTGTTTGCGCATTACCTAATACGTGCTTAGAAATCTCAATGTCTGATTCAATATAATTAAGCGCACCAAAGTAACCAGGCAATGAATAAAAGCCCATATTTGGGCGATATTCTTTAATATAAAGTATTTGTTTACCTACGGGGTTATTGGCATTAAAGGCAGGATATACCATAGCTTTTTCGTTTCTGTCATCCCATTTTTCTTTATACCAAAATTGAGTATTGTCTTTATTAGTTCTAATCTTAGTATAATCGCAATGCCATACTTCAGATAATTGCTTTGTTACTGACCATATAATTTCTAAATAATATCCACCAAATAATTCAGCATCTAAGGAAACTTTGCGGGTCAAGTCATTAAGACTTTCCATTCTGTTAACCTTTTGAATAAATGCCTCTGCCTCTGGACTGCCTTTCCAACCATTTGCGCTAATATAGTGAACCTTGCTTTTTACAATCGCATTATGTTTAGCTGACTTGTTGAATAGGTCAACCAAATAATTTGGATAGTCATTGCGGTCGCCATACTGAATATAGCCCTCGCCCTTCTTTTCTTTAAATTCAGGCTGCTTAGCTTCCGCGAATGTTAATACTCTTAAATCCATTATTGTCTTATTTTATAAGTGTCTGTTGTTGAATATTCAGTAAACGACATAGCCGTTCCGATTAGTTCCATTATGCCTGATTCAAGCATATTTAAACCCACAGGATTTGTATTGGTTGGGCTTGCTTGCTCATATATTTCATAGTCGTATTGACCATTCAAAGAAGATGCAAAGTTAGTATCTGTAACAATACTAAATTCATTGTACCTATCCTTGTACAAACTTATGTCTGTATTATTTAGCTTAACAAATTTAACCTCAGTATTTGCGCTTCTGTTAGTGAACACAAACAAATAATTAGGGTTAGTTAATAACTCCTTTTCAGTCAATGTTAAAATAATATTTTGCGTCTGCCCTTTCGTTAACCTCATCATACTACTAAATAGCAAAAATTTGAATTTGTTGCAGTTAGGGGATAAATAACCCTAATATGTAAAGCTATTACTTTACCGCGTTATAACATCAGTCAAGTTATAACTTTACTTATTTGCGTAGTACTACTACTAACATTTAACATATTTTGTTACAAATACCTATAAATCAGTAGCATATTCGCCCTAATTCCATTACAACATTTTACATATTGTACCTAAAACATTGTACAATGTTCCCAATTCGGTAACAAGTTCTCTAATAGAAAACTTTATAAATCAATAATGTATCATATAAAGGATAAAATGAGCCGATAATGAGCGATATACGGCTCATTAATGATCTATAAAAAAAACCGCCGAACGAATTAACGAACGGCGGCAAACCTATAAACCTATGAAAACCTATGCGCCTGCTGTTTCTAAAACAGAATAAACTGCTTGTGCAACGCTTGGTGCTAATGCAGGCTCAGAACCTGTAAAAGTTAAAGTGAAACCACTTCTATCAGCTTGCGCAGTACCGGTAGATGCTGCATTTGCAGTCATATCAATACCACGAGTTTTTCCTAAATACCAATAAATGCCGTTGCTATCTTTTGCAACTGCCACTAAACTATTTTGCGCTAACAAAAGTAATTCATTTCTTGTATTGGTTTGTAATTTGTTTAAAATTATTTGTAGTTCTTGACCATAAACAACTGTTCCGTTTGCAACAGAAGCAGTCATAGTTTGATTGAACATTGAAGTATCTTTAACTAAAGCATACTTCCAAAAACGTTTTCCACTCGCCTTAGTCAAAGCAGTAATTACACCACTTGCTTCAGTTGTTGCAGTTACGTTATCCGCTTCTGTGAAATATACTTCTACGATTCCGCCTAAACTATCGCGACAATCTAAAGTATATCCTTGTGTTAATGCACACGCCATTGTTATTTAATTTAATATTTTAAAAAATGGGGGTATTTTACACCCCCGAATAATTATGCTAAGATGAACTTCACGATCTCGTCTGGGAAAGCAAAGTTTACACCCATTTTAAATTCAGATACAAAACGAACTTGGTCAGCTTCTTTTGCATAGAAAATTTCAAACTTTTCTTCTTCGTTCAACAAATCTGTTCCTAAGAACAAGTTGCTTAATCTTGAAGCGTAAATTTTATTTGTTCCGTTTAAACCTTGTAAAGCAATAACTTTAATAGGAGTACCTGGTAATACAAATTCGCTATCAGACTTACCATCAAAAGAATAGTTAAACATATTAGCATTCTTCAATGCAATAGTGTAAGTTCTAAATGTGTCCATACCGCAGAAAATAGTCATATCATCATAAGCTACTACCTTAGCATCAATAGCTTTGTAGACACCATCAAAAATGCTTACTACGTTTGAAGCTACAATACCTGTTGCAGCACTAATAGGCGCAGTTGCAATATAAGTTGCAGAGTTTGCAGCTACCGGTCCAGATGCAGCACCGATTAATTTAACAAGTCCGTCAAATTTTGAAAGATTAGCGTTGCCACTATCTGTATCACCCTGCCATAACGCAGTTTCTAATTGAGAAGCAATAGTTTTAGCTTTTTTCTCAGCAAACGCTTGCTCAAAAGGAATAGAATCATAAATTGATCCTGTTGGTAATGCTTTTTGTAAATACTTAGCTTCTAAGTCTTTAGGACAAAGTGCTTCGTTTACTTTAATTTTTCCAACTGTTACTGTTCTTTGAGTAAAAGTTGTTGAACCTGATGCAGTAAATCCGCAGCTTCCGCCCGCTTGAAATATTGCGTCTGTGTCCATAATGTTAATCGTTTCAGAAGACTTTACGCCTACCATAACGTTGCCTGCGCTCTTAATTAAAGATGCAGTTTTTGCGCCTAATACAGAATCCGTTACCAATAAGGCTTCGTTTTGCTCTGTGTATGCGGCTAATGCTGATACGTCAAATGCCATTGTTATTAATTTTTAATGTTTAAAATTGCTTGTCTATATTTATCTAATCTTTGGCTTTTAATATCATTTGTATTAATAAATGAATTAAAGCTGTTAGGTCTTTGAATTGGATCGGCTGAAGGTGTATTTGAAAGTGCTTCAATTAATTCAGCTACTTGTGCAAATCCTTGCTTAACCTTATTTTCTAATTCTAAAACTTTCTCGTCTGATACTCTTTTAGCTTCAACTAATTCTGCAATACTTGCATTGAATTGTTCAGCCATATCTTGCATCTTTTTGTCTTCATAATCTTTGCCTGCCTCAACCTCTGCTTCTGGTGATACTTCTTCAACCTTAGTTTCAATAGCAATAATTTTGCCATTCTCGTCTAAAGTAATTTCTGTTCCGTCCATCAATTCGTGGTCGCCTGCCGGTGCCATTGTTCCGTCTGCTAAATTAACAGAACCGCCAACCTCTAATGCTGAAATTTCAACTTTAGTTCCGTCCATCAAAGAATATTCAGCCATCTCAACCTTAGTTTCTTCAACCTTAGTTTCTTCAGCTTCTACTTCTTTAACAGGCGCAGCGTTGTCCTCAAACAATGCCTTAATTTTTAAAATTGCTTCCTGTGCGTTCATACTTTTTTTATTATATAGTGAAAAAATGAAAAGTTTATCACTTAACTTGTGATAATATTTTTTTGATAGCATCAACCATTGATGCAACCTTGTTAACTTCTTTAGGTTTGTAGTTAAATAAACCCTCTACGCTAAAGCCCATAATCTCACCATTCTTTACTTTAGACCAAGCGTCCTCATTATCTACAATCATACTACCAAACCAACTTCCCTCTGGTGCATCCTCAAAGCCTTTCATTGGCATAATGCCACGCGAAGGGTCTGAAATAAAACTCTCAAATAATGTAACCCCTTCAAAGGCTGCATTTGAATTGTGCATTAAATTCACATTACTTTGGAAGCCTTTTTTGAAAAACTTTTGTACAATTTTAAGAATAGTATCACGACTAAAAGCCACATAGTAGTCGCCATAAGTAGCATCACTCCTAAAAATTGGCGTGTCAGCCAACATAATAGCGCCCGAAATAATACGACGATCTTCATTTGTAACTTCAAATTTTTGAGTTTTATTAAATGCGTTCCAATTCTTTTGAATTGCAGGACTATCAACTAAGGAAATAAAATCAACTTGTGAATCGTCATTGACATCCTCTGTAATATCCAACATATATATTGGTAATTCTTTATTCATAATACTAAATAGTTTTTTTTTAATTATTTATCGTTTACTGAAACCTTGCCCTGTTCTGTATCTCTTGCTCTCTTTGTTGAGAATTTGAAATATCACTTTGTATTACATAAGCACGAACAGATGGCGAACTTCCGCCACCACCGCCTGTTGATCCACCACCGCCTCCTGTATTTGGTGCGCCACCGCCACCCCCTCTGCCCATATCAGGCAATGAACCTCCGCCTGTTGATGGCATTGATGGACTTGGAATGTCAATAAAACCTGGATCTGAACTTCCCGCAGGAATGTTAGGCGTTTTTACTGCTACAATTCTTTTAACATTATCTAAACCCATTTTAATTGCAGCTGCCGCAGCAAGAATACCTAATGGCACACCAACAATAGGAATTTTTGATAATGAAGTAAATGCACTTGTTGCAGACATATAAGTATCAATAGTAACCGCAGCAATAGCGGCAGCCTTACCCGCAACTGTATGTTCTCCGACTGCCTTTGCAACGTTCTTTAATGTAGAACTAATTTTTTGTGCAATTTCTGCGCGTTCGGCCGCCTCAGCTTTACCAATTTCAATTCTTTTTTTACTTAAATCTGCTTCTACTTTAGTATATTCTTCATTACTAATTTTACCATCAGCATAAAGTTTTTTATTTAATGCAAGTGCATCATCAATACCTTTTTTTCTTTCTTTAAATGATAATGTTTCATTATTAATTACAGCGTCTAATCTGTCTTTTTCTTTGTTTTGAGCTTCTTTTGTAAATTTATCATCTATTATGGCAAGTTCTACGCCGTACTTTTCCTTTAGCGCAGCAATTTTTTCTTTCTTTTGTGTTTCTGTATAATCTGCGTTATCTAAAACTGCTTTTGTATCTGCTTTTAATGCTTCATCTAATGCAGCAACTTCTTTTTCTTTGCCTTCTTTAAATGTTGCAATACGTGTTTCAGATAAAGTTTTTTGTAAATCCTCTTCAAACTTTTTATTTTTTTCTTCTGTATCTTTTTTTATCTTATCGTCAATTACACCTATTTCTTTTTGATATGCTTCTTCAGTTACTTTTTTAAGTTCGTTTTTTGTTTTAGTATCAACTTTTAAAGCATCAATTTCAGCAATACGTGCATTGTAATTTATTTCAGCTTGCTTCTTTGCCTTGTCGTCTTCAGAAGTAATTTCAGCCAATGCCTTTTCATTCTGTAAATCAATAAGCATTTTATTAGCCGTCTTAGTATCTGCTTCTACTTGCTTATTTACTTCATCACGTTTCTTTTTAGCTTCTTCTCCCGCCTTTGCAGTTGCGTCAGCAGTTTTTTTATTATACTCAGCCGTTAAAACTAATTGCTCAACTTTTAAATCTTTAAATTGTTTATTTTCTTCTTCTGTAAATTTACCTTTAGTTTTTAAACTTTCTCTTAAAGTATTTAATTCATTCTCAACTCTTTTTTGACTTAATTTATATATTTCATCTTCAGAACCACCTTGCGCTTTTAAAATCTTTATTCTATTTGCAATATCCTCATTTGCTTTTTTATTAGCAGCCGATAATTTATTTAAGTTTCTTTCTGCCTCACTTGTAACCCCAATAAAGTCTGTAAATTGTTCTACTAATGCACCTACTCCTTTTGCTAATGCACCAAGTGGGCTTTTCTTAATCCAATCTGCAATAGCATCAAAATTATTTATAACTAAACCTAATAAAACTACAAGCGCACCGATACCTGTTGCAACAATAGCACCTTTTAAAACCTTAAATCCCTGACTTGTTTCAACTGTTGCAACTCCAAAAGCCTTTTGAACAACGACTGCCGTTTTAGTTGCAGCATTGTTTAATTCTTGAAATATTGTTGTACTTTTAATTACTGCGCCTAATTGTCTAAATGAATCAACGCTTTCACCAACTGCTTGTAAACCTTGTGATAATGCCATTGCAGCATTTACTTTCAATAATGCTTTTTCAACGTCTTTATTTTCATTTCCAAACAAAGCCATTGCACCTTGAAGCGCACTAAAGCCACCTGCAACCCCTGCTAAAGAAGAAGCAACCGCCTTAAACTTTGCATCTGGATTGAAGGCATCTGTTAACGCCTTAGCATCACCGATTCTATCTTTTAAGTCAGCCGCACGTTTAGCAGCAATAACTGCTTCTTTTGAAGTTGCACCAAACTTGTCAGCCATTAAACCAACTTGCGCTTGTGCTTCTTTTAACTGCGTTCTTAAACTTTTTACTGAAGTATCTGTTGCCTCAAACGCTTTGTCTAATTTCTGTACGTCCTGAGTAGCTTGATTGACGTCTGTGGTGACCTTTATACCAATTATTTCTTCTGCCATTAATTCGTGTTTATTACTTTTAATAAATTAACCTGTGTCGTTTGATATGCCATTGGGTTATAACCATCTACTTTATTGAGCCTAAATAATACCCCATTGATCCATATATATTTGCTAAAATCCAGATTGTAAATATCTAAAGTATTTAGATACATTTTGCAAGACAATAGCTTGCTTTCAATATCTGTAATCTCTAATATGTATGGCAAATGATATGTATTAAATAAATTATCTGTTGGGTATGTAGTTGCAGGGAATTGTAACTCTTTTGGAACTCCAAAATTAATATCAATAGTCGGAGTATTTGGATCGTTTAAGTGTCCTGCATATCCGTATGAAGTTAAGGTTGCTAAATTACTACCTGTGCCATTACTACCACTTTTAATATGCCAACTTGAAACGCCTGTTATTTTCTTAGCTATTAAAATACGAATAACGCTATCCATCGGGTCTTCATTTGTATTATTATTTGATAGCTTATAAATTTCACTATGATATTTATCTTTTCCTGTATGCAATCTTAATACTGACGGCGCGAATATAATCTGCGTTGTAGCTGTGTCTTTTACATAATCAAACTCTGAATCGTATAAATTATCACCATAGCTTTGTCCGTATTTCTTTAAATAGTTATCATTATAATAATCTGAATCGGGCGTATATTTATAAGCGTAATATCTTGCGTTTAATTGCGACATAGGTTTAATAGACATAGAAGAACCTAAGTCAATCTTTTGTGACCAATCTAAACTATTTGTAACGGCTGAAGAATAAAAATTAATATAAGGCGCTACATTTATTTGTTTATCATTTAAGTTATCCTGATATACATAAAGATTAAACATTTTGCATACAGATAAAAAAAAGTCTTTTTGGAATACTCCCTTTGGTAAATTCTCATTTATAGATATTACACCATTGTAAGCTACATCTGTTATCTGGGAAGTTATTTGAGATAAATTTATTGAAGCGCTTGAAATCGTTACTATGTAAGTGTTTGCCGTTATAGGTACGCTTATTTCAATACGCACTTGGTTTGTATTTAAAATATTTCCTTCATAATCAAAGCTAAAACTGAAAGGGTTATTAGCTGAAGAAGTATTTTGAGTAAAGGCTTGAACCGATACCCCGCCAATATATAATGTAGCCGTAATAGAAGAAGCCGCATCTGTTTGATATGTTCCTGCTATTGAAGCAATCGTTCTAATCGTCTTTGTGCCATCAGTATATGTAAATATACTTTTTCCCGCATTCTCTGTAAAATTAAGTAAAGTCGTAGTATCAAAAGGAAGGTTTGCATTTCTTGCGGTAGGTGTATTACTATTTAATAGTATTTGTGATATTGTTTTTGTTCCTAAAATAAATCTATCATTCGCACCTCTTATCCCCTGACTATTATTAGGTATGATTAAACTCTTGAAAAAACTTGTATCAAAAAATGCACAATCTAATGTATATGTAGTTCCTTCAAATATTTTATCAATATATTCTTTTACATATAAAGCCGGTCTGAGTGTTGAAACGCTAAAGTCATCTTTATTGCTTGATACATCTCCGTAATCAATCAATGGATAATAGTACCCAGAACCATTTATAACATCCCAACTATCTTCAATTTCAGTTACGTTATATGTATGATCGTGTTCACTAAAATCCAAATCTTCTAAACGCTTGTTTCCTAATTCAGTTATAAAACCACCTAATTCACCAAAGACTGCGCATTGATATTGTATAACGTTATTGTTTATAACTATTTCAAGCATACGAATAACGCCTTTAAATATCTGTATTTTATCTACATAGACCTCGCACTTTGCAGCCTGTGATGGCGTAAAGTTTGTGTTTACATTAGGCAAATCAATATTATGTTCACTTGCCATTCCTATTTCAAAAGCAAATCCTAAAATCTTATTATTCTTTGCAGTTGCAGGAATAGATATAGTTCTACTGAATGAAGTATTACGGCTGCCAAAATCCCTAACGTCATCAATGGCATAAGTAAAGTCTGTACTTATATCCTGTAATAAATCAATTACTTCGTCTTCAATATATATTTCAGTTCTTATCATTATCTAAATTGACTATTTAAAAACTTACCAACTTCAACCTCTAAATCAAAATTAAAGATTCCGTCTGCTATCTGGTATTTGTATTGGTAGTTTGTATTTCTTATTGTGATAGGAAAAAACGCACCCTGTACTTCCATATAAACAATAGACGAAGCTACTAATTGAGCAAGCCACGCATAATCTTGGTCGTCAACCCAATCAGAAGTTAAGTTATAAAAATCGTAATGCTGAATAGCAAAGTTGTACGTAGTTTCATTGTATTTGTTGTACGTATCAATGTTTGTCATTTCACCATTTGATAGCTGATAAGGATTGCGCCTGTATGAAGTTCTGGCAAATTCACTTCTTCGCCTATTGACAAGCCTGAATGCCATTGTATCGTATCCGCCAAGTCTGTTAAGGAAGTGAAGGTTATATTGTCTGTACTTGGGGTTACATATTTGTCTAAATCGTAGTACCCTTGTGGTCGCTGCGCCGAGTGATATGTAAACATTATATCCATAAGTATTTTCTGTTATTATTGTTGAACCATAAAAGGTATTGATTGCAGCCGCTTGAAAATTAAATAAATTAAATTCCCCTGTAAAAGTTAAAGCGCCACTAACCGCAGTTCCTAAAGTTCCATCTTCATTTGTAGGCTGAACCCAAAGGCTATATGAACCGCCTGTTATCTTTAAGAAAGTAATAAAAAATTGATCCCCGTACTCAATCGTAATATTGCTATTATCCCTGTCGCTTAACCAATCGTCCGTGTAATTCTCAATCAATAAATTATCATAGTAATTAGAAAGCACTAAAGGTACATTTCCATTCTCTGTAAATATATCCCCAAATAAAGGTGAATAGTAATTGTATGCAGAAAAAGAACCAGACGCCAAGTTAGCAGTAACAGTTCCGTTTAAATCTTCCCCTACCTTAACTTGATAATCAACTTTTATTTTATCATTGGACGCAACCAATACGCTACTGCCTGAAGGCTCAAAGTAATTAGTAACGTATGCCCTCACCATTGGTGATGCGTTAAAAACTCCATAGCTACCTTCCGCACTTGGCGAAGGATATATTTTGTTTCTACTTACTTGTGCATTATTTATAAAAACATCATACACGAATTTAAAGTTTGTAGTTCCTACGTTTGTAGAAGATGCAACAAACCAAAGGTCTTCGTGCATTGTTGGATATGTTGCCGGTGTACTATTTATTGTTATAGCCATTATTTTCCATTTTATTTCCTATTTGTCTAATTTGAAGTTGAACATCACCACCAAAAGAGAATGCCATTGTAGTAAAAAATTCTTTATTAAATATTGCTTTTACTGCATTATCAAAATATGAAGTAGTTTTTAAACCATCTCTTTTGATTGCTGAAGCTGTTGCGTATGCTAATATCTTTAAAGAATCTGCTTTATTAACAACCTTTTTTAGCTTTTTACTTTTAGTTTGGGTTTTTGTTAATTTATATTTTTGTGTTTCCCCAAAAGTCTTAGCCTTCCCTAATCTATACCATTTCAATATAGAAGTAGCCATCTTTTTATTTGCATAAGGTGTTTTATAACTATATGGTGAATCAGACTTAACCTTTTTAGGCTTAGCATTATCACCGCCGTAACCGCGTACACCTTTATTTATATACTTATAATAAACAGATGCGGGGTTATCTAAATCATATCCTAACCACATTTCATAGTCATTGCCAAACTTTGTAACTTTTGGCACAACTAACTCCCCTATTTTACCAGAAGCTATTGAACCGCTTTTTGTTAAGTTCTTTTGCACTTCGTCATTGAACAATTTACCATAAAACATTAGCATTTGTTCAGCTATTGGATAATCAATTATTCCTGAATCAACTATATCGTATTGTTCACCAATTCGTTTTAGAAATCCGTCTCTGATTGCTTTTGCCTGTGCTTTTGCTTCACTCATATCCTTAAATAGCTAAAAGGTATTAGAATACCACACAAAAAAAACCCCCGCTATTAACGGGGATTCACAAAAAAACACAACTAAACTATAATCTTTTAGACTGCTCTCGGTCGTAGGAATTTTTAGCTTTCATATACGCCATAGCATTCAGGAACTCTATTGTATTCATTTCAAAGACTTCTTTAATTCCGATATTTTCTTGGGCGGCAACAAGGTAACAGGTATAATGCCATCCATAGACTTTGATAAAAGCTCCACCACCAAACCCGCTTCCGTTTGTTTCATCCCCGCCTTCGTCATCTCCGCTATCATATAGTCCTGAGAAACTTCTATCCAATTTTTGTAAACTTGATAAAAAAAAACCAACGAATGATATACGTCCACAAACTTAGCCTCTTGCATATCTGCTGAATATTGTTCGTGCTTACTCGCATCATATTTATCGTCAACCCATTTTCCAAACCAATTACGCCTCTGGGGTATAACCATTGAAGCGGCTATCTTATGTAAGTTTGCTAAAGTATCTTTGCTAAATACCTTGCTTTCTATATACCTTGCCGCAGGCATATTTTTAATATTGTAATTTATTCTGTAACGCTTTTTATTGATCTCAATATAATCAACAGGCTTGCCTTCAATAGATTCGTTTAAAAACTCTAACTCTTTACGCAATTCCTTTAATGCGCTTATTGAAAGGCTATCTATTTGGTGTTCTGTTAGCCCTGTTACAATACAAAGCCTATGCACTTCCGCATCTAATTCAGTCCAATCCTTATCAGGGTTTGTTATCGTTGGCATTAATTGTTGATACTGCCAAAGGGTTAATTCATTCCATTTCATAGCACGAAGTTAAATATATTTCATCAATATCTGTGTCCTTTTCTAAGATTTCATCAATCTTATTTAAGACATCAGCACAATTAAAAGGCTGCCCTGTTTTGCATTGCTGATCCACCCAATCCCGAAGTTCAATTAATTCTTTCATAAAAATTTTTTTAATCCGTTAGCGCTTGTCATTATTGCCTCTGCTCTTTGTGTAAGGCTTTCAATCTGGCTTTCTAATTCCGCCCGATCCTTTGTAATATAGTACCCGTTTGAAGTACCCATTACAGGAAGTATGCCCTCTGAACGAATGAAGTTAATTATTTTTCTTAATCTGGGTTCGCTAAATAACTTGATGCCATACCTATTTTTGTTTTCGTTTATTGCGTTTACAATATCCGCAGCCTTAATAGGATTTACTTTAGTCTTAGTGCTTAACCCTTTGATAATTAAAGGCACAAGTTTCTTTTCATCCTCTGTCATTACTTTTGTAATTTCCTCAAAGTTAGTAATCATATTTTTTTACTTTTGATTTCATTAACAATAGCCTGTATTAGCCAATAGTTCATAGTCTATATTTTATTCTTATTAGCATTCCAAGTTCTGTATCGTTAGAATGCTTGGTTACTAATTTACGAATATTTGCTAATTCAAACTCATTTTCAGCAATAGTTTTTTCTAATCTTTGTATTTTTTCAATAAGCCCTTCTATTTCTAATTTATCCAGAAGGGATTGTTTTAACTCGTAATTACTTTTCATATTGGTTTATTTTAGTTTGAGCAATTTGGTTGTCGGCTTCTTTATCAGCCTCAACGTCTTCCTCGTCCTCGTCTTCCCAATCGCAATGGTCTAAGCATTCAGGACAAATTCCGATCTCCTCAAAATTAGTATGTGCGCCGCAGCAAGTTGAATAAGGCATAGTTATAAATTTTCTATTAAAGCCGTTAATAATAAAGCGCCGCCCATTATATACCAGAACCATTTTCCGCTTAGGCTTTCTGCTTTGTATTGCTCGTTTCTTTTTTCCTGTAAGGTTTTCAATCTGTTCATAGTTGTATATTTAAAATTGTGCGTTAAGCAGGCGCACCCCTGCGGGGGTTATTTATGCCTCTTTTAAAGTTACGAAACTTTCAGTAAATTCTTTAGGAGTACCTCTAAAAAATTCTGTTTGGCAATGGTCATTATGATAAGCCACATATTCAATCGTTCTATCTGATTTAATTATAATATCATATAAATAATCTTCAGAACATTTGCTTCTGCTATTTAATGAATAGATATAAACATTACCCGCGCCGTCTTTCATCTTGGCGATTAATTGGGCTGCTAAACATCCCGCGCCATTAAATACTAATGTGTCATCTTTAAGACCTAAGCCATTAACTACATAGCCTTTAGATAACCATTCAGCGGTTTCTAATGGATGCCCTTCAGGGTAGCCATCATATTGGCAATAGATTAATACAATCTCATTGCTTGTTATTGAGTCTTTTTGTTTGTACTGCTCAATAATTCTGTACGTGCTTCTTGTTCCCATAATTTTTAGTTTTTGTTTTGTTATACAAATATACAGCTTTTATACATATTTTATACATTTATAGGCACTATATTATAAGCGGTAAATATGATGGATAAGCGGTAATTAGGCAAAAGCGTACCGCCCTGATCCCCTTTTAAGGTTGAAATTTTGCCACGCTAAAGCCAATGCCATAACGCAATCGTCGTGGAAGCCTGAAGGCGCTGAATAGCGAACCCCGTTAGCCGTGAACTGATATTCAAATACATCTAATTCGTCAACAATTACCCCCTCTGGGTAACCTATCTTGCCCTGTTGTATCGCCTGCGCTAATCCCTCCATTAATTGCTGCTTAGATTGACTTGTAAACTTTAATCCCTCAATATTTACCCCTTCCCTTATTAGGTCTTCAAGTATGGGATCACCTACGCCTGTGCTATCTGCCAATATAGGCGCAATAGGAAGCCTTTTAATGTTTGCCTTAGTATTATGCCAATCCATCTGGAAGCGGTCAAAATAAGCCACGTTACCCCCATTGTCAAGCCCTACGATAACGGTGAAGTCAACAGACTTGGCAAGGTCAATCCCATAAGCCACAATTTGCTGCGCTGATATTGGTTTAATACATCTTTTAATAAAGGCATTACCAAACGGGTTAGCGCTATTCTCGGCGGGGTTTGCAAGATATTCCTGTTCAAATACTACTTCCGGCAACTGCAATCTTGCCTCGTCTATTTCCCTTGTATTAATATAGGGATTGTCATAGGTACTAAATTTAAAACTGCGCCAATCATTTTCGCCCTGTTTCATAAACATTGAGTAAAAGAAATTCTTACCTCTGGGCGTAGATAGGAAAACCGCCTTGCCTTCATAATCAGTTAAGGTTGGTCGGATGCTATTTTGCCACCCTGATTCTAAGTCAGGGATAAATGCCGCCTCGTCTATAATTACTAAATGAAACTTGCGCCCTCTTAAATTATCTAATCGTTCCCCTGTAAAAAATTCAATAGATCCGTTGTTAGGGCAATAGATTTTTAGGTTGCTGATATTGTTTTTAAATGGGATAGCAGCTGTTAGCCTTTCAAAAAATGCCTTAGCCAATTTATAAGTCGGTGTTATGTATGCAACTTGTCCGCCTGTGATTGCTGCCTTAATTCCCATTATCTGGGATAGTTCTGATTTACCAAAACGCCTTCCGCACATTACGACAATAAAACGCCTATCGCATTCTAATATCTTCTTTTGATTAATATGGGGGTTTGGTAATTCTATGCGCACTATAAAATAGTTTTGCCTTCAACAAATACAACCTCAATCTTTGTATCTTGTTGAATATCATATTGTTCTTTAGGCTTCCCATAAACTCTGGTCAGTAAAGTATCTAAACTATATAGGCTTCCTTTTTGTAGGCTTTTGTTCATAGCGCCTGCAATCGTCTTTTCTAATATTGTTGCCTTTGGGTTTTTATAAACTGCGTTTAGTTCTTCCATATCCATTGACATCATTACTTGGATTGTGTCGTTTATTTCGCTTAGCTTATAACCTTGTTCTTTGAGTAGGCTAACATATTTACGAGGACGTCCGTTTAGGTTACCCGATTCACCTTTTTTAAATTGGTGTTCAATTATATCTTGACTTGCCATTGTGCTGTTTTTATGCTGTTTTTAACCATTGTAAATATATTTGGTTAGATATATTAGCCATCATTACGGGTAAAACAGATCTACCCATAGTTGAAATTGCATTTGTATCTAAAAAATTATAATCCTTTGGAAATGTAGAAAGTAATCTTACTTCTTCTATATTTAATTTTCTTTTTTGTAACGGGTGAACAACAGAAGCTGCGCCCGTGCTTGTTGTTTCAGTTATTGTATAACAAGGCTTATTTAAAGAAGGCTTACAAAGATTAAAGTATTTCTTTGACGCACCTCCTATTGCTACCTTATCCCATTCTTCTATTAGGCAAGGAACTAATTTAATATCAGACTTTAAATCCCAATATTTTTTAGTTATAGAGAAAGTAGTTTGAGGGCAATCAAATTCTAAATCTAATTTAGGTTTTTTAATATCCTTTCTTAAGCCTATTACAAATACTCTATTCCTTATTTGCGGAATTCCCATAGAAGCTGCATATAAAAGAAATACTTGTACATTGTATTCCTTCGACATTCTTTGTACTATATTTTTTAAATATATTTTAGCATTACCCTTAGCTAATCCGCTTACATTTTCTAATAAAAATACCTTAGGCTTTAATTTCTCTATTGTATCGCAATAAATATAAACTAAATCATCTTTAACTTGTTGCTTGCCTTCATATTCGGATACCTTACCCCATAGCTTTTCCCTTGCTCCTGAAGTACTAAAAGCCGCACAAGGTGGGCTGCCGTCTAATATATCTAATTCATATAACTCCTTTGGTAAATCTTCTCTTTTATTAAACTCTCTAATATCTTCTAAGTAAAAGTACTTCGGGTTATGATTAGCTTTATATATTTTAGAATAATGTTCCGTAAATTCTACCCCGCCTAAATGGTTAAAGCCAGCTAACTTATAACCCATTGTAGATCCCCCGCCGCATACGAATGTCCCAAAAACTTTCATATCGTTATTAGGTACAACTAAATTATCGGATAAATTCCATTCTAAAGGGAAAATATTTTTTGTTATTTTCGGCATATATAGCCTTTAAAGTTTAATGATTGAAAAAATGGCTCTATTATATTAAAACCTGCTTCCTTTAATAATTCTATATTTTGATTAGAATTTAAATTATTCATTAACTTTCTTAAATCTACTTCTTTACTTAATATTTCTTCAGCCGTAAAGGATTGCTTTTTATTATCATAATTAGAGAACGTAAAACATTCCTGTATTACGCCGTCATTACAAATCTCTTTTTCACAAAATATAAACGCCCCATTAATAGTTAAAGAATTATATACCTTTTTTAATATATCTGTTCTTTTATTAATATCTATAAATTGTAATGTAAATACTGAAAGTATTATATTTGACTTAGGCAATATAAAGTCTTTATTAGTAATATCTTCTTTAATTAGTTCGCAATTCGTTTCTTTAATAAATTGAGAATCAATTATATCATACCCAATACACTTACTATTATATTTTTTATTTACTTTATCTAATAATCTACCCGTTGTACATCCTAAGTCTATTACAATAGTTTCCTCTTTAGTAAAAAAGGAACATAGATTAAGTATTAAATAATCTAATAAATCATAACCCTTAATAGAATTATTAATATGGTTATCAAAATCTTTTACAGTATCAAAGCTAAATTTATTCATTTCCTATAAGTTTCCATATTGCCATTTCCGGCGTAGATGCTATTTTAGATAATGCTTCTTTAACTATTAAATATTCTTCTTCAGTATATTTTAAATTAATCGTCATTGAATCCTCTATATCATCAATATTTATTTCTTTATTTTTATCTGAATAATCCCCATTGTCAAAGTTTGGTATATCTAAACCCCAATCGGTTAATTCTTCTGCATCCCAATTATTCGCAAGGTCATCCCAATCCCATTCGCCATAACCTACATTATCCTTTACAATAAACTCTTTTTGCTGCTGCTCATTCCAATCAACTATATCAACATTAATTTCTTTTATTCCTGCTTCCTTTATTGCTTTTAAACGCATATTGCCACCAAGTACAACCATATCTTTATTAACTACAATAGGTCGGACGTTAAGCATATCTGGAAAGTCCTGTATTGACTTTACTAATTTTCTAAACTTGTCATCTTTAATTAAACGTGGGTTATTAGGGTTAGATATTACTTCCGTAATCTTTACTTTTTTTATCATAGGTTTTTATTTACCTGCCCTGACCTCTATATAATTTTGGTTTTGGGCTATGTTTATTAAAAGATTTCTTAGCGTGTCCGCGCTTTCTTTTACCAAAGTTAACCTTTTTTGAATCACTTTTAACTTTTGCCATCTAACTTTTTTTTATGTTCTTGAATTAAAAATTCTATATAATGCTTTTTATCCCCGTATTCAATATGGCAAGTCCTACAAACTGCCATCAAGTTTTCAATCTTATCCGCATCTGTGCTTCCCCCCATTCCCCTTCTATGTATGTGGTGAATATCTACTGCTCTACTTCCGCAAACCTCACAGGGCATAAAATCTTCACCGCTATAACCAAAATGCTTTAAATATATTTTAGTATGGTTTTTTATTACAAATCTTCTTTATGGTATAAATACTCACTATCTTCTGTATGTACTGCGCCTGTCATTAATTTGCCCGAAGCGTCTTTATGTGTTTCCCCTGTCCAAAGCACTCCGTCTTTTGTGTAATGGGGAACGCCTACTGCAAATTTTTGCTTATCTATTTCCGCAAGTTTTCTTTGCGCCCAAGCTATGCCTTCATCACCACCCCAAGCTAACCACATTAAAGCACCACAATCTTCTTTAGGATCACCTTTACTATTTTCCCTATGCCTTTCAAAACTTGACATCCTTGCTATCGTTTCTCTTGATATGTTTTCGCCCTTAGCTAATTGATTAGCCCTTGTCCAACCTACTAAAGTTCCGCAACCTCTGTCGTTTTCTTTTTTAATATTTAATGCCCTACGAGCGTTTGACTTTGCCGCCTCTGGATAATCGTTATAACTATTAACCATTGAAACCCTGATTGCAGCCCATACGCTTTGCGCCTTTTCTTCGGTATCAAAGATGCAAGCACCTGATCCTATTCTATATTTTCCATTTGAACATTTAATTACCGGCATTTCCTATTAGTTTATTATAAATAGCAAATCGGCTCTTATTTACAACGTGTAAGTTGAAGTTAGTATTGCAATAATCATAAAGCGCTTCGCCGTAATGTGTTCTCGCGTCCTTATCATTAACTAAAAGTTTGATCCAATAATACCAATCCTTTTGACTATTGACGTGGCAGGCAGGATAAAATCCCCTGTAAGGATGAACGTTGCTTACAATAGCAGGGTTTTTCTTTGATGCCGTTTCTAATACCTTCAAATTAGATTTCATTGAATTAAACTTATTGTCAACCAATGGGATAAGGCTTATATCTGAATCACAATAGGCAGCCATATATTCCGTAACGTGATTAAAGTTATATATCGTTGGGTTTAATTTAAGTCCATTTGTAAAGGATGCTATCATACCATCCCAGATATGCTTTTCGCCTTCATTGTAACCGGCTATAATTGTACGCACAGGAAAGTTTATTCGCTTCATTGGGTTGCGCAATATCTCTAAGTCTTTGCCGTGCGTTCCTGAACCGGACCAGAATAACCTAACAAGGTCGGAAGGCTTTTTATCTAATAAGAATTGTTCTTCGCCGAATGGTATTGCGTTAGGTAATATTTCAACATTCTGATTTAAGTTATAAATTTCTGCTGCTAATCTTTCGTGCGTGCAAGTGCAAAGGTCTGCTATTCTTATCCAAGCAATTATCTGTTCACTTACTTTATTTTCTTTATATGATTCCGAAAGTATATGCGAAGCACCCAAATCCCAATGGTCGTCATTATCCACAATTAATTTGAAGCCGTATTTTATTCGCCATTCAATCATTTGCTCTGGCGTTACATTATGCAGCATTCTATTCATTACAACAAGGTCGTAATTATTTGAAACCACTTCCTCGTTTATTACGTCAGTCATTAAGCAATAATCTTTTTGCATATTGACTATCGGCATCAGGATTCTATGATAAGATACGCCGCTACTTTTGGACGCTATTGCTAAAATTCGCATCTAAGTTTTTTTTCTGTATGGTATATAGGTTGATACTTTTCCCAAACCGCTTGCGCCCTTTGTAAACTCGCGTCTTTCATAGCCCTGTACTCTGTGCCATTGCCAACGTCGTGTCCGATATGTTCACTTCTTAAATCCGGTAGGTAGTAATTTGTAAACCCTGCAATAGTTGCCCTTTCTGCAAAATCTCTGTCTTGCATTCCATAAGGATCATACGCTTCATTGTAACCGCCAATCGCATCAATCAATTCCCTTGTTATAAAATTATCACCAAAGGGGGTATGAGTTTTATGTACTCCGTCAACTAATGGTGGTAGTTCCTCAACGCAATGTATTCCAATAATGCCTGTTTTTGGTACACGTTTTGCAAACATAACCCAATTTGACAACCAATTCTGTGGAAGCAATATATCATTTGCTAATAAACAAACGCCGTCATATTGTTTTGTAATTTTAAAACCTGCATTAACTCCCGCGCCTATCCCTCTTTTAGTTTTTGATAAATCATAACCTGTAAAGGGATATTTAAAATTTACTTGCTCGCTTCCGTTATCTATTAAATAACAGTCAGCATCATATCCAGAATTAAAAAAGTTCTGGTCTATTATTCGCTGCGTTAAATCGTTTCTATTTTGGGTTAATAAGAGTACGGCTATATTCATTTGTTCCTATTTTTCTTGCAGGCACGCCCGCGTATTTACTAAATTCTTCAGAAGTACCTTTAAAAAAAGCGCTTGCACCAATCATACAACCCTGTTCAATTATACTAAACTGATGCAGTACGGCATTCAATCCTATATTTGAATATTGTTTAATAACTGAATGTCCACCTATTTTTGCGCCGCAGCTTATTGTAACATTTGAATAGATAAGACAATCGTGTCCAATATGCGCGTGTTTCATAATAAAACAATTATCCCCTATTGTAGTTATATCTTTTGTTCCTGCATCTATTGTAACTAATCCTGTAATAATATTATTATTGCCAATAGTAACTAAGCCTCTTTTTATTTGACCTTTCTGCATAATTTTTAAAGTGCCATAATCTTTTATTTGTTCTTCATACTCCCAATACTTTTTATGCTCAGCGGGATCGCCAATAATACAATAAGCACCAATATAATTATTGTCGCCTAAGATAACATTTTCACCAATAATGGCGGTTGGGTGTATAAAGTTTGCCATATTATTGTTTTTCAAACCATTTATATAATTTCATAATCATTTCAAATTTACACGAGCCGCACCAAACAGATACAATAAAATTAGGATCTAAATAAGATCTGTAAATATGCTCATACATTTTGAGGTCATTCAATTCAAGGTTTCTAATAAAACCATTCTTCGCACTTTCAAAATTACTTATGTTAGCAATTAGCCATTCTCTATGCTCTTTTTTTATTTCCATAGCTTCCAGATTAATTTAGAAACAATAGGCGCTAAAAAACCTGCTATAAACATTGTTGAAGTAATATTTTGTATTAATTCAGGTAGGAAATAGTGTATTGGTGCAATCCACGCAGCCAAGCAACTTCCGCAATTAAAGGGCTTGTAATTAACTCCCCATTTAATTGGTAGGTTATGAATCTCAGTAAAAAATAATGATGCACAGATAGCAGTTAAAATTGATAAAATCATTTTCTAATATTTGTTTTCATTTGTTTTTTGGTTTTATTTATCGTCCTAACTATTGACATATAAGGAATGCCTGTTTTTCTACTTAATTCTTTTGCATTCTTTTTAAAATCAATAGCATATAGTTTTAAAATCTCTTTGTTATACCAATGCAGCCCTTCCAGATTCTTTTCAAGTTTATCAACTAAATCTGATTTGTCAAAATTAACTTCCGCTTCAGTATCATTATCAACGTACTCTGTATAATTTCTATAACTCTTATAAAAATTACTTCTGTCGCTTTTAATCATATTTAGCATTATTCGTACTATATAAAATTTAAGTTCATTCCTTTCATACATTCCAATTAACTTATCCTCATTCATTTCGCAAAGAACTAAAAAAACTTCTGCCTTCAGGTCATATTGCAACTCCTCTGGATGCATCTTAGCAAAGGCGTCATTAACTTCTTTTAAAGTCCAATACTCGGCTAAAATTTTATTTTTGACCATTCAATCAATGCGGGTTTGTTTTCTATTTCGCTACAAATATAAACAATTCCTCCACATTCATAAATATCTTTTAACCGATCCTTTTGTTCTGGGCTTAGCTTATCACCTATCTTTTTAATCTCAACGGCTACATAAGTACCCTTTTCCGTGTACCCTTGCAAGTCAGCCCATCCTTTTTGAATAGTACCTTTACGCTTGCCGAAGGGTATATTGTTAACTCTATTTAAGCGCCAACCAATTAATTCAAGATTCTTTTTTGCCCACTTCGTTAGGTCGTTCGCTGATATATCCATTTATTTTGTTATAAAATTCTTTGTGAAATAATAATCTATTTAGCTTTGGTTTAACCTCTGTATATGAAGCATAAAAGTCAATAAAGTTATCCGTATAACAATACTTTCGTGTTCCGTAATAGGTGTATTTAACTTGATAAATTTTCAAAGTACTTGACAAGGGCTAATTTTTTACATTGTAATTCAATAAAGTCTTCGTTCTTAATTTGCTTACTAAACTCCTTTGCATCCTTTGGGTGCATTCTATTTAGCCTGTATAAATTGTCATCACTTACTACCTTAATCGTTTCCATTATCTGCTCATTTGTAAAAGAAATTTTACCCTGTTTCATAAGGATCATAAAAACTTTATCAGCATTGAATAACCTATTGAAGTCCTCACGCTTGCCAGATAGCCATTCCTGTTTTGTAAACTCAACAATTTCATCTTCAGTTAATTGCTTTACCGGTTCTTCTGGTGGCGGTGGGATATTTTTACGCACTTGGTTAGCTTTTGATTTATAGGCATTCATTATCCCTGATATGTATTTAGGGCTGAATTTTTCGTAGTGTTCAATATTGCAATCAAACTTACCCTGTACTGCCATCTTAAAAGCTATGCGCATTTCCTGTATTGTAAAAAATGGGTAGGTCGTTCGTATATAATCTTCAATCACTTCTAATTCTGTTACATCTGGAAGCCGCGTCAATCCTATTAAAGTAAATATGTAGGCTAAGTTCTCGCGTAGGGTAACAGGGCTAATAAGGTTTAGCTTATCCCCCTTAAAGGCTTCAATAATTGGTAAATCTTCTTTACTGATTAACCCATTTGGCAAGGTCTTCCATTCGTTTGCGACTTGTGGCAGTTGCGTCAGTATTTTTTGAATTTCCATATTTATTTTTATTTTGTAACCAAGTATTTATTCTGCGTTTAATATCAAAAAACTTTTCTGATTGATAACGTTGCTTCCCATTTTTATCAGCTTCAGTCCAATACATTACAAAGTTATCATATTCATCCCCTAAATTACTTTTAAAAATTTGAACTTCATCTATAAAATTTATATTTTCTTTTATTTCCTTTCCTTTTCTTTCCTTTGCATTACCCTCCCCAATGGCCTCCCTAATAGCATCCCCATTTTTCCACCTATTTTTTGCACCTGCCTTGCCGCTTTCGCTTAATTTCAATCTAAGTTCTAAGTGATCCTGTAATCTATGCGACCAGAACTCCCCTGATTCAATAGTAAATAAATCAAAGTTCATAAGTACGCCGTTTACTTTTACATCTGTGCAATGCATCTGCATAGCTAATACAGGGATTAACTCCAATGGTAGTTTCCCGCCTGCGTTCGCTAATTGCTCAATAAGATACCAATAAATGCCATAGCCCTCCATTCCTAATTGATGCCTAAGAAACAAAATCTTAGTATCATTTGCCGCGTTATAATCGTGGCTAAAATAATATGTACTGCTTTTCATAAATAAAAGAGCCCTCAGATTTGCAGGAAATTGCAGTTCCTACGCCTCCTCGGGCAATATTTTTGATTAAAGGATTCTGCAATAATCCTATTCTTTTACAAATTTACTAAAATTTTCAATCTCTTTTTCAATTTCATCAACTTTTTCTTTATACCATTCTTCGGTATCCATTAGGTTTTCAGCCGTTTTTATGTTATAAATAACTGTCGTATGGTCGCCAACGCCTATCAATTTAGCTATTTCGTTAAGGGATAATTGAGTGTATTTCTTCAAAATATAAGCCGCCGCCTTGCGTCCAAATATAACGCTCTGGCTTCGGTTCTTAATCTGGATATTAGTATCAAATACGTCCTCAACTAATTCAACTAATCTATGCGGCATAATGGTTGTAGAGATTGATCCTATTGCAAGCTCGTCTGTTATCAAATTATTTTTTACTAATTCTTTATGAAACATACGCAAACTTCTTAGTTGATCCTTGTAACATTGTATTAAATTGTTATTAAATTCCATAGCTTAAAATAAATCGTCATCTGTTAATGATTTAGTTTCCTGTACTTGACCTGTTGGTGCTACATAATTGTCCTCATAAATTTTATAGTCAGGCTGCGAATTTTTATCCTTGTAGGAATTAACCCACATATTGTAGCGCTGCCCATTGATTGTAAATTTAATTACTTCTTTGCCGTCCTTAGTCTTGTTTATCCAAGCGCCGAACGATTCTTTTTTTACTTCTGTCATTTTATATTTGGTTTGTAGATTCTTCTGAATCCTGATTAAAAAATACTGCTTTAAATTCTGAATGCTTTTCCCAATGGTTTATAAAGGTAAGCAATTCTTTGTATGCTTCCTCATTATACCAAGCGTAATGATATACTTTTGCAAGTAGCATCTGGCGTTCCATTGGTAATAAATTTTGCATTCCTTCTTCTAAGTCCTGGTAGGTTTGTTGCATTTTATTTATTTTGGTTTGCTAATATGATTCTATGAGCCTTGTCGTATTGCTCGTTCGTAGTGTAAGCGCTAATCTTTATAGCCTGTTTGCTTTTCAGGTTTTCATCCCAGATAGTATTTTCCAGAAGGGCAATTAACTTCATTCGCTTTTCCTCGCCAACTTCGTCCTTATGTTCATTGGTTGAATCAGCGTCCTTAGTGTCATCTATTGCAAACAATCCATTAAGGGCGTACTTGCGTGCGTAGGAACTTGCCGAGCCTGTAATCTGCGCTGCGTCCATTCCTTTTTTTACTTCTTCTTCGCGCGCCCATCCGTAAACTTTTATGGGTAACTCCTCGTTATTTTCATCTATTAACATAGCAGTTGCCTTTACATATACTCGGTCAGCTACTTGTACGATTTCATCACTAATAAGCAGCGCGCAATTATTTTTAAATAATATTGGTTTTACTGCTTCAATGATATCTTCTGCGCTTCGGTATTTATATTTCCCAAAGGCATTCATTTGGTTTTTAGGCGCTTTTAATTCCGCCTGAATTTTTACTAATTTCATAGGTTTGTTTTTAATAGTCGCCATATTCCTCAAACTTTTCAGTCCATTCGGACATTGGGGTATATGACATTTTAGGTAAATTAAATTTAGGTTGCTGTAAAAGATGCGGGTAATATTTTGCTTTAAATTCTTTTAATTCCTGTTTAGCTTCTTTATACCTTTGGAATCTTTGACGCGCATTTGCTTCTGTTGATAACTCAAATAACCATTCTAAATAACTAACATTGTTTCTTAGTTTTTCTAATTCGTAAAGAGTATTCATTTTTTTAATTTTCAGGTTCAAAAAATATTTCTTCTAAAATTTCTTTTTTCGGTTTTAAAGAACCGCCCTGTGCTAAGATTAAAAACTTTTCATAAGCGTTTTCTTTAATGTGGCTTCCCGAATCAGATATATAACTATCGTCTTCGGTAGTGTAATAAAAAATGTCTTCGGGTTTACCATATTTGGCTTCCCCAATAAATTTAAAACTTTTCATAGTATTTATGCCGTTGGTTTTATTACGGCATCACAAATATACATCTTTTATCCATATTATGTACACTTTATTAATTATTTATGCAAAAAAAAGCCACTTATTTTAAGCGGCAATACCTTATATATATAAATTTATTTATATATCTTCTTCAGTATCAAACATTTCAGCGTGTAATTCATTAATCACTTCGGCAATAATTTCAAGCGACTGCCTTCTAATTTTTTTAATCTTATTTCCCTCAATTTTTGAAATCAAAGTAAGATCAATTTCATCAACTGCATTGATAGCATAATAGGCACAGGAAATTAAATCACTTCTCGTAGTGCTTTCAGCATCTTCCCATTCTAATTCCTCAATAGGTTCGGCATCAGGTTTAACTTCTTCTTCCATTTTTTACAATTTTAAAAGTGCTTCATCCGGTCTTTCTACTTCAGATATTTGCAATCTTTGTCCACCTCTGATTGACGCTAACATTCTTGTTATTTGGCTTTGTATTGCATAGTAATCTTGTAATTTATTTACTAACCAAATCTCTTGCTCTTGAGCAGACCACTTACCAAATCCTTTAGGCATTTTCATATTATTTATCGGTTTTTGAATGATAGTGATTGCAGGTTTTACATTTATATTGAATCCTTGTTAATCCTGTTGCAGTTACTACTTTATTATTTTTTATTAAATCATCTGATCCGCATTCTGGACAACTACCCCTGTCTTCTCCAAATATAACGCCATAATGTGTTTTTGGTTCAATATGCGCGCTTAATAATTTAAAAACCTTTTCAAGTAATACTACATCCTTTTTGCAATACTTAATCATTGCTTCCATTGCCACCTTATCCTTATTTAAAAGAATGTTTTTCCAAAGGCTATATTCAGTTTTAATTTTTTGTCCTAATCCTAAAAAATCCGCTATGTAATTCAACCTGTTAGAATTGAATCTAAACTTTTGACGCGCAACTTTTAAGGTATCAATCGTTGTATATTTTGGGAACATAGATATATTGTGAAATAAGCATCTTGTCCTGATCCAAGCCAAGTCAAATTTATCGCCATTGTGTCCAACCATTTCGTTAGAAACATTCGCAACCTCAATAAATTGTTCAAGCATTCGTTTATCATTTTGCTTAGCATCCCATTGAAGGGCATAAACTTCTTTCTCATCTTCCCATTTATAACAGATACAAATAATTGCACGTTCTTGAATTATGTTTGAGTAATCTATATTTTTTTTATAGCCTGCTTCCCAGAACAATCCGATATTCGGTGAAGTTTCTATGTCAAAAAATAGTCTGCGGCGTTTGGTTTTTAGGTTTTTGTTTGTCATTAATAGGGTTTGTATTTTGTTTTTCCTGCTTCTTTATATGCTTTCAAAACTTGTTTCCTTTGCTTACCGCTACTTTCGTAGGAAACGTGAACCCAATCAGGGTTTTCATTTGTGCCAAATTCCCAAATTAATTGGTCAAATTCTAAATTGTCTTTAATAAAATTAAATACCATTTTATTAGTTACCCCGTGCGGCGTCCCGTCCATATCAATATCAATGGCTTCGCCCTGACAATGTTGGCTTGTTAATGATCCGCCGATACATTTATTTAACTCAACCGAACGATACCCAGAACTCAAATTAATAGGGCAACGAAAATTCAATCTAATAGGCTCAAAAACCCTTTCAGCTAATAATCTAAAGTTTGCAATATGGGCTTCTGTTGGCATATTTGATATGCCGTTGCGCTTCGCTGATTCGCTTCTAATTACTTCTGATAAATCTAAATGTTCACTTAACTTCATAAAATACAATTAAATAAATAAAATAATGTTGATATATATAAAATGCTAATTATAGTTAGCACCCTTTTTTCATAATTAGTCATTCTTTTTAAATATCTTTTCAGCCGTTGTTAAACCTAAACATCCAAAAGCTAAAGCAGATACGGCATAAACTAATGCCTCGCTCGGCGCTTTTGATAACTCGCTAAAGCTATTATGATACATTGTAACGCACAGGGCTATAACGCATAATAATCCACATAAACGCTTCATACTTAATCTGCCATTGTCTTCTGTAAAAAATTGTTTCATTATTTTAAACTTTGAAATTGTAAAACTATTATTGCTATTAAAATTATCTTTTGCGCGAAGTCGTACTTTTTGTCTTTTTGGACTTCGGTTTCTCTTTTGTAATAAGTGTTTCTATTTGCTTCATATTTCCACTTCCAATCATAGAACGAATCTTTGACCAAAAATATTGTATTGTATAAGCTATCATATTGCGAACGTTTTATTTTTAAACTATCCTTTGCTAAACTTAAATCCTGATTGAATTTATTAAAAGTTTTATTAATCTGTTCTCCTTGTTTTAAAGTCATTATAACAACTGTATCTTCGCCTATCTTTTTAGTAATTGGATATTGGCAGTAACATAAATTTGCCACCGGTATCAATACTAACAGAATCCAACTTGCTTTTAACTTCATTTAATTCAATTTTTAAATCTTTAATTTCTCCCTTCATTGAAACGATTGTTGCAACTGCTTTCGTAACTAATTCAGCTTCTTTCTTTGTTGCTGCTTCCTGAACCAGAACTGATCTATTATTTGTTTGTGTAACCTTTGACATAAGTTGTTCAAACTCACGCTCTTGTATAAGTTCATCACTTGATTTTTGTGCTGATACACTACATCCAAATAAGAATAGAATAAATAAATATTTCATTATTTAATTTTTTGAATCTTACCTAATTGCTCTAATGTTGAAAGTTTAGTTGTAGCTGAAGCCAATGATGAATCGCAACGGCGCAGGGCGTCGCTTACCAAATCAACACGGCTTTCTAATTTTTCAATCTTGCGACCTTGCCCTTCAATCTGATTGTTAAACGTTCCTCTTATGTCAATATATAAAACTGAAATTCCAATAATTACTAAAAACATAGTGCCAACCACAGGGTTTTTACTAAAGTCTTTAAAACTTATTGGAAGCGGATTTGCTGAAACGTCTAATTTTTTACTCGTTGCCATTCTATTGTATTATAACTTTAAATAGAATCCGAAGCCATAATTCACGGATTGACCTGTTTTTAAATTTAAGCCAATTAAAGCCCTATCCTTGACCTTAAGCATTACGCCTACGCCTACCCCTTGCAAAGACTTATCCTGTCTTAAATCGGCTAATAAGCCCAAATAAAGGGCATTCTTAGGTTTGGGGGTGATTGTCCTTGTTTCAATTATGGTCTTTTCGCTTAAATTAGCGCTGAATCCCCTGCCAATGATCTTGTTCTGGGTAATCGTATCTTGAATAAATACGACATTGTTTGTATCTAAGCGAATCGTATCTAAATACGAATAAACACGGCTATAATCGGATATTATTTTTATTGTATCGTGTACCGGAATAAATACAGAATCGGTTTTAATGATATACGAATATATATCACTTCCCTTTTTGTATTTAGTAAAAGTCTTTTGTTGGTAAAGCGTATCTGTCTTTACAATAACTGAACTTTTATAAGTTGGATTTGTAATTAAAAATAAAATAACTACAACCAATAAGACTGCAATTACAAAATTTTTAATCATCTTTTACTTTTTTAGTTGCGTTATAGTAATAGCGTATTGCCATCACACCAGAGATAATTGCAATCAAACCGGCAAATAAAGTAACTACGGGTTGAATTGTTGAAATACTTACAATAGCGCTTAAAACGCTTATTCCTGTGCCTATGTCGGCTTGATTGCTATGCGGTGTCATTTAGTCTTTTTTATCTTCTTTTGGCGCTTGTTCGTCTTGAATTTGCTTAAACCATTGTAGTAAAGGCACTCCGTATTTAGTTGGAAGTTCCTGACAAAATTGGTTTAGTTCTGTTAATTGTTGTTCGTTCAAAGTAATCATAGTGTTTATTTTAAAATTAATAATATTGTCAAAATTAGTATTTTTATCAATGCCGAAGTATATTCAGGTTTTATTTTTATAAGTTCTGCAACTTTGCGAATAAATTTATCTGTGTCAGCCGTTACCCCTACATAAAATGCAGGTCTTTTTAAAACAATAACATTGCAAAGAATGTCAAAGCCAAACCAAAAAGCAGTTGCAAATAAAAACATTGACCAAAAACCATAAAGCGACCAAACCAAAACATAAACTGAAATATGGTTTATACCCTTCCAAAAATGCCACTTCTTATTTTGCTCGTATGCTTCCTGTGGTTTTATTTCGTAAAGGTCACGTTCTTTAAATTGATGCTTTTGATATAAAACCCAACTAATTAAATGAACTAAAAATACTATGGTTAAAAATATAGTCATTATTTTAATTCTAATTGTTTAACTTTTTCTTCTAATATTTCAATTTTTTCCATTGCTTCTTGCAATGCTTTAATTGCTTTAATTTCAATAATACTTGTTTTTACTGATTTCCAAGTTTCTTCTGAATCTCTTTCACTTGAAATATATACAAGATTTGGACTTATTTTTTCAACTTCTTGTGCAATAAACCCAATTTGTCTTAATGCTTTTTCGCCTTCTAATTCAACATCTTCTTTATATTTAAAGTTTACAACACGAAGGTTTTTAATATCTTCCCATTGTGAATTTGCTGATTGTATTTCTGTTTTATATTTTTCATCTGAAATTATTGGGCCATAAGTTCCTGTTCTTGAACCATAAGTTCCATCCGAATAAATTATTGCTTTATTATTTGTAGAATCATCACAGTTTAAAAATCTTGCACTTGTATTATTAGGTGTTGAATTTTTAAATTGGATATCTACTATGTAAGTAGATGCAGGAGATGCTGCTATATTACTTATGTAAGCAGTATAGCTATTAGCTGTATTGGCTACTAATTCGTGATATCCGCCTGTAATATCATTATAACTTCCGTTATTACTTGCTTTCAAATAACCCCCACTTGTAAGACGCGCTTTTTCTGCAGCAGATATATCAAATAAAATTTCAGAAGCATCAATAGTTAATCTTTTATAAACTGTATTAGCATTATTAACGGCAGTAATATAAGGACCATTTGCATCATTATCTATATTAAACATATTAGTTCCATTACTAACTTGTAAAAGACCACCCGTAGATGAAGTTTTACCTATTAATACATTACCTCCTCTTGGATTTAATGCTAAACTATAATATGTTGCAGCGCCTGTATAATCTTGTGATTGTAGCCATTTAACTGCACCACCTGTTCCACCAAATAATAAACCGCCACCTGTATTATCTCTAAACATTACTTGTGTAGTTGTATCACTTACATAAGTATCAGCTATATCTAACTTAGCATTTGGACTACTTGTATTTATTCCTAATCTAATATTTGTATTATCCCAAAATAAATTTCCGGAACTATTAAAAGCAGAAGTTCCATTTCCAAAAGGGATTCTACCGGCAGTTAAAGTTGCTATTCCTGTGCCACCATTTGCAACAGATAAAACATTTGTAAGTGTTAAACTTTTAATAGTTGTTACGCCTGTACTTCTTACAATACTTAAAGGGGTTTCAATTAAAGAACCTGCATCTGTAAAAGTTCTTATAAATAAATCTGCACCTACATTTGAACCTGATTCAGTCCCTGAAACTTCAATATTAAACCTATTGCTATTGTCAGAACGGAAACTTAAAGTTTTTGCAACTGAAACGTCAGCATCTAAATTTGCAATCAATGCAGTTGCGCCGCCGTCAATATGTAGTTTTGTTAATGGGTTTGCAATACCAATACCAAATTCCCCTGTTTGTAAAATTGTAATTAATTCAGCACTATTCGCTTCGCTAAATATTCTAAATCTATGGTCGCTTTGTACATTACCCGCACTCCATTTGTTAGTTCCGTTTGATGCAAAACCTAAATAAGCATTGTTTGTTGAAGTTGCGTTTAAACGTCCTATAATGCCCGAACCAAAAACATCCAAAGGCGTTGTAGGTGATGCGGTAGCTATTCCTAATCTGTTATTAGTATCGTCAAAAAATAGGTTTGAATTATCTTGTGTTAAAGCACCTGAAGCACCAATAAAAGGAACTGATCCAGAAGTTAATGCAGTTGTAATTGTTAAGGTCGCAACAGAACCAACTAAAGTAATAGTTCCGTCAAATCCATTCGCATCACTAAATACTAATGAATTAATAATGTTAGGTGATAATATTACATAAGCACTTAAACTTGTATCGTATCGATATATAATGTTTGTATCTAATGCAATATAAATAGTATCTGCAACGCCCACCAAAGGGAATGCAGCAAGGTTTGCATATTCCTCAACAGTTCCCGTAAACAAAGACGCCATTTGTGATAGCGTAATCTTTTTACTTATGCCCGTTGTAGGGTCGCCTATAATCGTAAGGTCTGATAAATCTGGCGCAAGTTCTGTCGCTAATTGATTAATTTTTTTTGATTCCATTAAAAAGTATAATTTGAAGGTACTTGACACCTATTGTTAATAAATGGCACGGTTAATGTTGCATCTAATTTTACGCCTGCTAATAAATCAGGATCACTTTCTGTATAAAATGTAACGGGTAAGTTTTGACTTAAAGTCCAAGTTACAATAGAATAATCTTCTGGGTATCTTAGCTGCGCCACTACATCACCCGCAACCTGTGTCATATCTGATAAAACTTCCGTTTCGTTTGTTTCTTCCATAAGCATACGATCCATAAAGTAAAGACTAAATGAAAAAGCTATTTCCTTAGCGCCATAATTTGCGCCCGTTAAAGTAAAAAACATAGCAGGATATGTAACCTCGCCATTGCTTAAACGTTCCCAGACATCACCAAAATAGACGTAATTAATTTGCTCGTGGTCGTTGCCTATCTTTGTTAATTCTTTCACTATTTGATTTAGTGTCATTCTTTTTTGCTTTTTCCAAATAAACTTTTAGTTTAGTTTGGTTTTTTATTGTTACTTGTTTACTCATATATTAGCAGCAACCAATATTTCCCTGATACCTTTCTTCAAAAGTTTTTTTGTTCTTACCCTCATAATCGTCATTGCAACAAGCATCACCTAAATACATTGAAACCGAGTAACCCTCATTGTCAGGTTTAATTGAATCAATGCCACTACCAAAGTTTAAATAATTAGGATAAGAAGCGTTGTTTTGTTTCAGGTACTTTATTAATCTTTGTTTATAAAATTCTGCTCTTGCTCTGTATCTATTTGCCACGTCAATCATATCCTGCATTGAAGGGCTTTCCTGATTCTCGCCTGTCTTTCTTATTAAACCCTTATTGTAAAACTGATATGATAATCCCTGTGGAAGCTCTGACATAACAAAATAAATTAAACAATCTACAATGTAGTCGTCTAATAAAGTTGTCTGTAATTGTGTATATGTATTTGCATCTACTGCCGTTTGTAATTCATTGTACAATGCCGAACCTAAAGCGGGCAAAATATACATATCTTGCGCGGTCTTAATTTCAGGCAATACTAATTTTTCTTCTACGTTAGCGTGAAGCCCTGTTCTATCTTTAATAGATTGTACT
>Ga0207934_1000032_pt1 | contig 34637 bp, 32 predicted proteins | sample LakMenE22Apr09ns_FD_150724 | JGI IMG/M metagenome (GOLD analysis project Ga0207934, IMG submission 150724) | Freshwater microbial communities from Lake Mendota, WI - 22APR2009 deep hole epilimnion (SPAdes) | ecosystem: Environmental > Aquatic > Freshwater > Lake > Epilimnion/Euphotic zone ... | reverse complement strand
TTTTCAAATTCATTATCTTTCATATATATATCATATATGAAAGATTTTAAAGATATGATTTCATTTAGATATATCATATCTTTATTTACCTTAGCTTTCTTAATTATCTCATCGAATTTTTCGTCAAGACTAATATAGAAATTAGGCATTATTATTAAAATTTAATAATTCAATAAATCATTTTTTTTATCATTTCTTTTATTTTTATTTCAAATTAAAAAATGATTTAAATAATCTATTTTAAATTCTATTAATGATTAAAAAATTCCTTCCTACTAATTCTTGTTTCAATATTACAACTGAGACTTATAATGGTAAAGAACAATCACCTAAAGGTCTAGGAATTTCTGCGGTTGCTTATAATATTGGATATGAAATGACTGGGAAAGATAATTTAATATGGTCTGTTCAAATGAAGAATAATAAAAAGGTTTGGTTTCGTAAAAATGGAATGCCTGTAGTAACTCATGAAGAACCAATAATAACTGAAATTCCAAAAGAAGTATGTGAAAGTAAAATTGAAGAAATCCCTGTTCAACTTCAAGAAACTCCTAAGGAAATTAAGAAAACTGATTATAATTTATTTTACAGCTATTATACGAATAAATTGAAAGAAGAAAATAAAAATAATGGAATTAAAAAAGAAAATAAGGAAATTAAAGATACAACTATCACAGAATGGAATAGATTGAAAAAAAATAAAAAGGAATTGGAACTATTGATGATTTCTATTAAAAATAAAACATAAATCATTATTAAAGAGATGAGTATATATCAAAATTATAAAATTTCAGTTGAAAATGATAATCTTTCTTTTAATTATAATAATATTAATTTATTAGAAATTAATTCTAAATCCAATAATTTTAAATTACCTATTAAATCTCCTTCATATCTATTTAATGATAATTCTGGTTTTTTATTTAACCCTTCTTTCAATTCTATAACTTATTCAGCATCTTCAAATATATTCACAAATGATTTAATTGTTCTAGGTAAATTACAAGCATCTTCATTCCCTTCTAATGTTCTCATATTAGATGATAATAATAAAATTAATAGTTCATATCTCCCTTCTATTGATAACTTCATAGTCTATAATACTAATTCAATTGCTATAGGAACATCAACTCCTATAGCAAATATTCAATTAAATGATGGTAATGCTTATTTTAAGAATTCAAGAATAGGTATTGGAACATTCCCGTCCTATTATTTCCATCTCAATAAAGTTGATACTATGCCTTTACAACCAGCATTCGTTATATCAAGTAATTCTAAACATATTATGGATATTTATACTGAATTGGAAACTATTGTCATTAATAATGATGGTTCTCCATTAGATACTAATGCTAAATTGAATGTCATGGGATTATTAAAAGCGAATGAGATAAAAACTCCACAATTTATAACATCAAATAAATCTACTATAATTAATAATGAACTTTATATTAATAATATAAATTCTTTCCAATCATCTATTATAATTCATAGTAATATTGATTTAATTTTAAGTAATAATTCAATAGGTTCATTAAGTTCTAATATCATTAATCTTAATAATTCAGTTGATTTTTTTAATAAAACAATAACATCTAATTCAAATCTTTTAATAACAACATCTAATACTATTATAAATAATTTACAAACATCAACTATTACAACATCTAATATAAATATCTTAAATATCGATAGTTTAACATCCAATCCTTCTGCTGAAAGTGTAATGGATTTTAAAGGAAAAATAAGATTATTCAATGATACGGAGAATATTATTATTAAAATATTCTCAAATAATGATACTCTATTTTTAATAACTAAAAATAATAAATTATATTCATATTCTTCAAATCAAATATCCTTAATTTCTTCTAATTTCTTCTATAATACATTCAAAGCTAAATATGATAAGTATGCTTATACTTTTAATAATAATCTTTATCTTAATGGAAATCTAATATTAGAAAATACCATTATTAGAGATTTTGCTTTATCTCCTGAAAATCATATTTTCTATATTAATCAAATAGGTGCTGTTATTTCATTAGACTTATCAACAAATACTCAAATATTTATTAATGATTTTACAAATCTTCGTAAAATTGAAAGTTATTTAGATAATTCATTTATCGTATTAACTGATAATAATTTAATATATCATTATAAATATAATTTATATTCTATTATAACTCTTAGCCCTCAATTAATAATTGAAGATATGGCTTCTGGAGATGACCATACTATTCTTCAAACTAATCAAGGTTTGTGGTCTTTTGGTTCAATTGATAATAATTTAACTTTTAAAAAAGGTTATTCAAATGTAGTAAGTTTTTCTATTGCTCAACAAATTAGTTATTTTAATCAAACACCTAAAATTAAATCTATAAAAGTTATTAAAAATAGTTCTATTGTTTATGATATTAATTCAAATGTATATATATTTGGTAATATAAATAAATTATTTCAAACTCAACAGATATATAAAATTAATGATATTACTAAGGTTCTTGATTTTTGTTGTGATAATAACTCAGTATATCTCTTATCATATTTTAATGATTTATTTACATTAGGAAATAATAATATACCAAATAATATTATTCTTAATGAAGATTTCTATGGAACTTCAATTAAATCAAAAGGATCAATTATTATAGGAGGTGATTATTTCTATAAAAATAATCCTCGTAATAGTCTCCTCGTCCAAAATTTCGTTGGTATTGGATCTAATATCTCATATAACCCAGCTTATTCATTAGTTGTTAATGGTAATATTAATATCTTAGGTTCTATTTTTAATAATGGAGTTTTATTCGTAGGTGGTGGCGGAACAGGTTCTTCTGTTTGGAAAAAGAATATTAATGATATTTATTATAATGATGGGAATGTTGGTGTAGGATTAGTAAAACCATTAACACCTCTTCATATAAATGGAAATGCTACTTTTGAGAGTAATGTAATTATCAAAGGAAAAATAATTGCTAATGGTCTTTCACCATTCCTTATTAAAAATCATAATAATATTTATTATAGAGGAAAGGTTGATATTAATTCATTAGAAATTAATGATGGTATATTAAATATCAATACTATAATTAATTCATCTAATCTTATTTATAATGATGTTTTTCAAAAATCATTAGTAACAATCTCTACAAATACTACATATATAAATCCAATTTTAATTAATGAAAATTCATCAATTATTATAAGCTCATATTTTACATTAGATAATATCAATAATAATTCTAATGTAGTAATTTATAAATTAATAAATAATAATTGGGTTAAATATCCAATTATAGATAATTTAGATGATAATAATTCATTTGGGAAATCATTTGCTATTTCTAAAGATGGTTCTAATATATTTATAGGTGCTTATAAAGAAAAATTACAATCTGGAATACAAACAGGATGTATTTATAAATATTCCTTTAATAATCTTAATAATCTTATTAAAGACCCAATAAAAATTTTGAGTATTAATCAAAATAATACTTATAATTATATAGGTAATAAAATATGTTGTTCAAGTGATGGTAATATATTAATTTCAACTATCTTTAATAATAATTATAAGATATTTATCAAAGATATTAAATATAATATTGATAAAATTATTGATTTTACGCCTTATAATTCATTTCATACCTCTTTTAATAACATTAATCCTAATCAAATCACCATAGATACGAATAATGATGGTTCTATAATAATTATGAATTATATTTTTGATACTAATACATTTAATATTTCATTATTCGCATATTATAATTTATATATTATTAAAGATTTTGAAATATATTTTCTCAAATTCAATTCTATTCATCAAAATTCTCTTATTACTTCTTTAAGTATTAGTAGTGATAATTCACGAATATTTATATCAACAGCATTAGGACACCATTTTATATATGAAATTAATTTTGAGAATTATGAGACTATTAATTTTAATTCTACAACTATTATTAAATATTTTGATTTACAACATTCCTTTTATTTCTATAAATTAGGATATAAAGGAGTAATTTCTAAAAATGGTAATTTCTTTCACCTATCTAATAACTCTAACATTTTCATTTATAAATTTAACTCTATTTTAAATAACTGGAGTGAAAGAAAGATATTAAATATTCCTCAAAATATTCATAATTATTCATTATCAATTGATGGTAATGGTTTTAATATTTCTGTTAGTTTAATTACAAAATTAAATGATACTGAATTAATTGATGATATAAATATTAATAATTTTTTATATAATATTCATGAAAATAATTTAGTATTTAATTATACCTCATCAAATTTAATTGTAAATACTGATGTATTTTTAAATTCTAATATTACTTGTCAAAATCTTATTGCTAATGGTTCAAATGTATATAATGTATTAACTAATAATCTCGTTAATAATTATAATCAAAATGGTATGATGTATACATCAAATAATCTTATATATTCATCTTCAAATATTACATATAATGATGAATTAAAAAAATTTCATTTGAATATTGATGGAATATTTACATCAAATATTTTTATTTTATCAAATTTAACTACAACTTCTAATATTTCAACTATTAATGGTAATATTATTAGTGGAAAAAATATATTATCAACTTCAAATATTATAAGTTATTCAAATATTATATGTTCTTCTAATTTCTCAACAACTTATGGAAATATTACAAGTGCTTCTAATATATCTGCTATTAATAATATTACCGCTAACAATCATATCATAGCAGGTAATAGAATTAGTTGCTTCTTTGATATTATTACTATTTATGGAAATATTAAGAGTGGTAATAATTTAATAGCTGATAAAGAAGTTATTGCTACAAATAGAATATCAACGACATTAGGAAATATAGTTAGTGCTTCTAATATATTTGCTAATAAAGATATTTATGGATGTTTGTTTTTTGGAGATGGTTCAAATCTATCAAATATCAATCCATCAAATATTATTTCACCAGTTCAATTAGATAAAGGAGGAACTGGTAGATCTAATTTCAATAAAGGAGAAATATTAGTTGGTAATGGTTCTAATTTCATTAATAGTTTTAATGATTTTACATTAGATTTTGAAACAAATACGTTAAATGTTAGTAATATTAATATAAGTTCTAATTTAATTCTTAATGGTTCTAATTTTAGTAATCTTAATTTTAGTTTTCAGCAAATAACAGGTATTAATACATTCGATAAAGGAGGTTTAGGTTTTAATCAAATATCTAAATCTAATCTAATATTTGCTAATGAAGATAATCAATTAAAAGAAACTTCTAATATTCGATGGGATGATATTGGTTCTAATCTAACTATAGAAGGTAATTTGAAAGTTAAAAAAATATATGGCGATGGTTCTACTATTAGTAATCTTAAAGTTGATTTTAATACTATAGGAGGTATTGTTCCTTTTCAAAAAGGTGGATTAGGTTTTAATCAAATTTCTAAATCTAATTTAATAATTGCTATTGAAGATAATCAATTAACGGAAAGTTCTAATATTCGATGGGATGAAGTTAATTCTAATTTCTTAGTAAATGGAAATATTTATGCTCAATCTTTTTATGGTGATGGTTCAAATTTAAGTAATCTTAAAGTTGATTTTGATACTATTGGCGGTATAATACCATTTAATAAAGGAGGATTGGGATTTAATCAAATATCTAAATCTAATCTAATATTTGCTAATGAAGATAATCAATTAAAAGAAACTTCTAATATTCGATGGGATGAAGTTAATTCTAATTTCTTTATTGATGGTTATATATTCGGCGATGGTTCCAATATTTCTAATATAAATCCTTCAAATCTCATATCACCTATTCAAGTAGATAAAGGAGGGACTGGTAGAGATTTTTATAGTAATGGTGAAATTATATTAGGAAGTGGTAGTAATTATTTAAATTCTTTTAATGATTTTTATTTAGATATTGAAACAAAAACTTTAAACGTTAGTAATATTAATATAAGTTCTAATTTAATCCTAAATGGTGCTAATTTTACAAATCTTAATTTTAGTTTTGAACAAATAAATGGTATTATAGGAATTGATAAAGGTGGTCTAGGTTTTAATCAAATATCTAAATCTAATCTAATATTTGCTAATGAAGATAATCAATTAAAAGAAACTTCTAATATTCGATGGGATGAAGTTAATTCTAATTTCATTATTGATGGTTATATATTCGGTAATGGTTCTAATATTTCTAATATTAATCCCTCAAATCTCATATCACCAATTCAAGTAGATAAAGGAGGGACTGGAAGAGATTTTTATAATAATGGTGAAATTATATTTGGAAGTGGTGGTAATTATTTAAATTCTTTTAATGATTTTTATTTAGATATTGAAACAAAAACTTTAAACGTTAGTAATATTAATATAAGTTCTAATTTAATCCTAAATGGTTCTAATTTTAGCAATCTTAATTTTAGTTTTGAACAAATAAATGGAATAGCTGGTTTTGATAAAGGTGGATTGGGTTTTAATCAAATATCTAAATCTAATCTAATATTTGCTAATGAAGATAATCATTTAAAAGAATCTTCAAATATTCGATGGGATGAACTTAATTCTAATTTCTTTATTGATGGTTATATATTTGGCGATGGTTCTAATATTACTAATATTAATTATTCAAATATAACAGGTATCATAGGTTTTGATAAGGGAGGATTAGGATTTAATCAAATATCTAAATCTAATTTAATATTTGCTAATGAAGATAATCGATTAAAGGAAACTTCTAATATTAGATGGGATGAAGTTAATTCTAATTTATTAATTGATGGTTATTTAAATATAGGTTTTAAGGAATATGATGAAAATTATAAAATGAAGGTAGATGGGAATATATATGTATCTGGAAATGTAATAGGTCTTTCAGATATTAATTTAAAAAAAAATATAGAGGTTATTGAAAATCCTTTAGATAAGATTAATAAATTAAGAGGTGTTTATTTTAATTATAAAAATAATGATGAAAGAAGACAAATTGGAATGATTGCTCAAGAAGTAGAAAAAATAATTCCAGAAGTGGTTTATATGACAAACGAAGAGACAAAAGCTATAGCTTATAATAATCTCATTGGATTATTAATCGAAGGTATTAAAGAATTATCAAATAAAATTAATTCTAAATAATAATTAGAATATAATGGATTATGATTTATTAGTTAAAAAATCTTATTTAACAGAAAATAATTTTAGTGGTAAATTATCTCCAAATACAGCAAATCAAAATTTAATACCTTGTGAATATTTAAAAGATTTTCATTTTTTAACATCTTTTTTTCTTCATTTATATACAACTTTATACATAGAATTAAAAAGAAAAGAAGAAGATGATTTTAATTATAATATTACTTCATTTACTAATTTAATTAATAAACTTAAAATAAAAATTACAGATACAGGTTCTCTATCTAATTTAGATACTGGAAGTGGTATTTTTACATTTAATTATAAACTTATACAAAATAATGATGATTTTTATGCTACTATGTTTAGTATAGATAATACTAAACTAATAAAACTAAAACCAACTTTTGGAGTTTATCCAACAACTATGATGACAATACCATCATCTTTAGGAAGTTTTATAAATAAAGAAATTCATAAAAATAATATTAAAAATTTTAGTTATACTTATAATAAAAAAATTAAAGACGTTTTTACAGATATATTAACACAAACTCCAGAAAATATTATAGGATTTGTTTTATATCAAAAAATTAATTATAATATTATTTTATATAATATTGATATTCAAAATTCAATTAGAAGAAATTATATTAATAAATCATCATTAGATTTATTAACTCCAGAATTAATTAAAGATTCTACTACTATTATACCATATATTAAAGAAAAAATAGAAGATAATATAACAAATTTAAAAACAATTACTGATAATTCTTTTAACAATGATTATTTAATAGAAAAAAATCAATATAAGAATAAAATAAATGTTTTTAATAATTTACGGGAAGAATATGCTAAAACTCAAGATAAATTAAATTTAGCTATAAAATTATATAATCGTGAATTAAATAATTATAAAAAAATTAAGAATTATGCTACATATATTATTATTATTTTAATAATTATTATAATATTTACAATATTTTTAAGTATATTCCCTATTTTTAGAAATGATACTAAAAATGCTTTATATATAATTATATTTATAATATTATTTGTATTAACATATATTTATTATGTTAATTTTAAATATGTAATTTTATATGAAAAATTCGTTGATACACCTGAATTAAATGCTAATAAAGATATAATTGATTGTGGAACTAATGCTGTTATTTCATTTAATAGTAATAATAGAAATTCTAAAAATAATAATATAAGATTTTATAATGATTTACTTTCTAAAGTAAATGAATATACCAATACTTATAATGAATTAATTAATGTATTAAGAATAAATATTTATACTATTGGAAATAAAAGTTATTCACAAGATGCTAATATAATTATTTACAATGTTTATTTAGAAAAAAAGAGACAATTAGAAATTAATAATATAAAATTAACAAATCTATTTAATATGATTGAAATAATTAAAAAACAAACAAGTTATTTATTTAATTTTGTTTTTATTATTTCTTGTTTATGTTTAATATTATTATTAGGTTTAGTATTATATTCTTCAGTTCCTCAATTATTAACATTCATTATAATTCTATGTGTAGTATTAATATCAATATTAATGATATATTTCGCATTTGCTATTGTTCAACCAACTAGAATGATAGCTAATAAAAATTATTGGGCTATTACAAATCCATCAAAAAATACAATGGGAAAATTATAATATATTAATATTAGAATATGAGTATTACTAAAGAACTTTATGATTCATATGTAAATAAATCATTTTTTACTGAAAAAAACTTTAGTGGTAAATACGATCATAATACTATATCTAATAATATGATACCATATGATAAATTACAAGAATTTCATTATCAAACTTCATTTTTCTTAAATTTCTATGCTGGATTATATATTGAATTAATAAATCGTGATAAACAAGATTCTAATAATATAACAAAATTTACACAACATATTGAAAATCTAGGAATTATTATTAATAATACAGCTTATAATATTAGTACCTCTAGTGGAATATCATCATTTGATAATTCTACTACTAATCATAATTATATTTTTTATTATGGAACTTTTCATGCTTATTCCAATGCTCAATCAATTATATATAAAACACCTATAGCAAATTTAGATGGATGTTATGTAGCAGGTTATGCAGAAATATTAAAAAATTCAAGCCCTAATTTTGGTGCTAATCCAAATATATTAGTTGTAGGAACACATGTAAATACTTTAATTTTATCAACTGCTGCTACTCCTGCTACTCCTGTTTATTTATTAAATACGGATGTTTTAAAAAAAGATAATTTTAAAACAAAAATGAAAGATAATACAAGTAAATTTAAGGAAATTATAGAAGAAATTTTTTCACAAACTCCACAAAATATATTAGGATATTTATTGAATAAAAAAATATATTATAATATTATTCTTTATAATATAAGTATTCAAAATTCTATTAGACTTAATTATTTAAATCAAGAAGTACAATCACCTTCTTTATTAGCAGTAAGTTTTCTAATTAATTTGGAAAGTTCTGATTCGATTATAAGTTCACACACTCAAATCGATCATATTACTAGTAATATCATAGAAAATACTAGTAATATTAATAAATTAAATGAAATTCATTTTATTAATAAAGATAATAATAATGAATATTTATTAGAAAAAACTCAATATATAAATAAAATTAATGTATTAAATACACTTAGAGATGAATATATTAAAACCCAAGATAAATTAAATATATCTACAAAATTATATAATCAACAATTTAAAAATTATAAATCAATAAAATCCTACGCTACATATATTATTATAGCATTAATATTAATTATTATTTCAATAATTTCAATAAGTGTTTTTCCAATTTTTTCTATTGAAACAAAAAATGCCTTATTTATAATATTACTAATAATATTAATAGTAATTACATTTCTTTATTATACAAATTTTAAATATGTTAATTTATATGAAAATTTTGTTACAGTAGCTTTAGCTAAAACAATTATATTACCAAATGTAATTGTAGTAGTTCCATCCTCTAATAAAAAATCACAAAGAAATAATAATATAAAAGTTTATAATCTTCTACTTCCAAAAATAAATGAATATTCAAATGCTTATAATGATTTATTAAATAATATGAGATTGAATATTTATACTATTGGTAGTAAAACATTTTCACAAGATGCTAATATTTATATATATAATCTTTATTTGGAAAAGAAAAGACAAATTGAAGTTAATAAGGTTAAATTAACAAATCTTTTTAATATGATTGAAGTAATAAAAAAACAAATAAATTATTTATTTAATGTTATTTTTCTAATTGCTTGTATTTCGATTATATTATTACTTGCTTTAGTTATTTATTCAACTGCTCCACAATTATTATCATTCATTATAATTCTATGTGTAGTATTAATATTGATATTAATGATATATTTTGCTATTGCTATTATTCAACCAACTAGAATGATAGCAAATAAAAATTATTGGGCAAATTTAAATCCTTCAAAAACTACTTATAGTAAGTTATAATAATATGTAAGATAAATGAAAACCATAATAAATAAATATTATAATAAATATAAATATCTTCAGTTTTTTCTTCAATTTCAATATAATTATATTTAATTTTTTCAAAACCTTCCAATAAATCTTCTCTTGACAAATTCGTTAATTTTTGAATATGTTTAAATGAAGTGTTAGGTTCTTCATCAATCAATTTAACAGCATATCTAATCAATCTAAATTTAATAGCATCAATAGTTCTTTTATGATTTTGAGCAATTTTACTAATATTAATCTTTTTATTAGTTTCCTTTAATAATTCATTAAATTCATCATTAGTCCATTTAGCGCGATGATTAATAGGCATATCTCCGTTCATTTTTAATAAATAATTATCAAAAAACATAATCATTTTTTATTTGTAATAAATATTATGGAATAAAAATAAAAAATGATTAATCCTATTAATATTAATAATTAGGAAACGATGACGACTAACGATGAGAAGTTCTTTGAAAATCAATCAGGAGTTTATTTCAAATCAAACTGGCCTTCGCAATGGTTTATTAGCGATTTCGTTCTTGACGGAATTACTTATAATTGTTGCGAAAAAAGAATGATGCACCAGAAAGCAATTGTATTTGGTGATTTGGAAACAGCTTCTCTTATTCTCAAAGAATATGATCCAAAGGAAATCAAGAAGTTCGGTCGTATCGTGAAAAATTTCAACGAGGAAAGATGGAATGAAGTTGCGGATGATATTGTTTTCAGTGCCAATCTTGCCAAGTTTTCGCAAAATGAAAATTTGAATATGTTATTGATTGGCACTGGAGATAAAATGATCGTCGAATGTTCTCCGTATGATAGAATTTGGGGCAATGGGTTGAACATCACGGATACTCTCAATACTCCAGAGAGCGATTGGAAGGGAACAAATCGTCTCGGGAAGGCATTAATGAGAGTTCGTGATGTGTTGATGGGATAATTTTGTTTTTTTTAAGAAATGAATATCAGTTTTCAAAGATATATCTATAAATTCAAAGGCATCACTATTATTTTTAATAGCTTCTAAACAAATTTCATGATTTTTTCGAAGATTATTAGAAGCAAATTTAAGACGATAGCCGTTAATTTTAACCGCTTCCATAACAATAGAATAATTATCTTTTAATTCGGTAGAAGCATAAAAAAGGATAAATGAATTTTTATTATTTGTAATAGCTTCCATAACAATATTAAAATTATTTCGCAATTCAATAGGTAATAATTTAAGAATATATCCTTTTAATTTAACTACTTTTAAAGCTAAATCATAATTATTTTTTATTTCTTTTGAGGCGTATTTATATGAGAATGGATGATTTGTAATAGCTATATCAACTATTTCAATATTATTTTTAAGTTCATTAGAAGCAAAATATAAGCACATACCATTAATAGAAACGGCTTCTTTAATAACTTTAAAATTATTTTTAATTTCATTTGAGAAGAATTCTAATGAATATGAATTAATATGAATAGCATCTATAGCAAAATCAATAGAATTTTTAAGATTATTGGAAATAAATAAAGCGCTATAGCTATTATTTTTAATAGCTTCTTTACAAATATATGGGTCATCTTTTAATCTCGAAGAAGCATGTTTAAGATTAATGCCATTAAATCTAACGACATCTAAAATAATATCATAATTATCTCGAATATCTAATGAAGCATATTCAATTATATGTGAATTAATATGAATAACATCTTTAATAAAATCCATATTATTTTTCAAATCATTAGAAATATATTTGATAAAACTTATATCAAATTTAGATGCTTTAATAAAAGAATTCCAATTATTTATACAATATTCATTATCATTAATAGATAATGCTATTTTAATAATATCAATATTATTTCTTAAACGAGATGAAACATATTTAAGAGCCATACCATCATTTTTAACAGCTTTGGCAACAATTAAAAAATTATCTCTTAATTCATAAGAAGCATATTTAAGAGCCATACCATCATTTTTAACAGCTTCTCTTATAATAAAAAAATTATTATTAAACATTAGGCAATTATATATCACAAAAAATTTTTAAATAAAAAAACTTAATCCTTCTGGTGAATGTAAGAATTGAGCATCTGTTTCACGCTCATTCCTTCCAATGTCGCCAACTCCTCAAGTTTTTTCAATCCCTCAACCGACAACTCCTTTCGCTCCTTAGGATGCGCCTTGTTCCACTCAGCGATAATCAGCTTTCTCCCGACGAACGAACAACGATGCTTGTATCCGCAATCATCCTTTCCACATAAGAAACCATGGATACAGGGGATATGACGAACTCCATCAGGGTCAGTCTCATTGTGAGCGGTCTTATCGAACTTAGCATCAATCACCTTCTTGAACTCCTTACGAAGTTCAATGTCGTCGATACGATGCTTGAAAGAACAATCTTCACGAACACACGAGCATGAGAAATTACATACCTTAACTGACGTTGCCATCTTTGCGGATGAAATTTAGTTATTAATGAAAAATCAATTTTTTATAAATTTACAATTAAAATAATACATATTAATATTAGAAAAATGGATATGTTTTTAAACATAATAATAATGCTTACAATATTATTAAGTCTTTTAGTGTTATTATTCTTTATAAATGATAAAAAACCTTCAAAGAAGATAGCTGGAACATGTGATGTCGTATCATGCGGGGCATTAGATCCTGTAAGTAATCCAGCATATAATTTTCAACAGATAGTAAAACAATCGATTTTATTAGAGGAACATATAACAAATAAAAATAAGAGATGTAGGGATTGTATAACGAAACATTTTCTTCATATAATAGGATTAGCGGAGGAGGCTCAAATGTTAGCGACAAATAAATGTAATAAATATCCATTAATAAATGAAAGTGTTGATTTATATAATAAATTATTTAATGAATGGATACATAATAAGGATAATGATATACGATTATTAAATATATGTGATAAGTTAAGAATTCATAGAAAGAAATTAATAGCAATATATTTCTTTAATGATAAATTTGATTTAAAGAATTTTGATAAATCATCAATGGGATAGAAGATTAAGAATTAATGGATTTAATTGATAATTTTTATGAATTTCATTTATCATTTCAAATGCGTCATTATGATCTTGAAAATGGAAATCGTGAATTTGTGATTTGAAATTAATATTAAATGAACATAATGGAAATGTAGAAACACACGTATTAGCAGATTGATAAATAAGAACATCGGCGACTTTTAAACCTGTAAATTCGGTTAAATTCCATTTATTAGTATTTTTATTAATGAATTTTTCTAGAATTTTTTCAGCACCTTTATGAGAGATTAGATAAAAAGCTGCCGATGGTATAATAGGGGTATAATTAATATAGAAAAAACTTTTAAGAAAATAGTTATGATATAAATATTCTAGATGACCCTTACTAATTATCATCATTTGAAGTATTTCAAAATCTTTTGGAAAATTATTAATGATAGTGTCAAAATCAATATTAAATTTAAAAATAACATCATCTTCACATATTATGAAATAATCACTACCTGACATAAAACCTTTTTTAATTGCTTCAAGATGAGAACAAATAGTAGCATATTCTATTGGACAATTTTTACATTTATTATCAAGACATTCTTTATAACCGCAAAAGAACGGAGGTTCATCATCAAGAATATCTTTCAAATCATTAGGAGTTTTAGCAGATATTCGTTCATTATTAATCTTATAAGAATTAAATTGATTTTCCATAAACTCTCTTCTTTCAATGGAATTATCTAAATTAATCCAATAATATTTTATATTTTTTTTATCATTATTTATAACTAAATTTGTAATAAAAGGATATTTATTTGAATTATTAATAATATCGAGAATTTTAATAATTGCTTTTTTATGTATATAGAAATGTTGTGGATGAATTTCACTTAATAAATTAATATTAGGAATACATAATGGAAATGTTGAAGTATATGTATTAGCATTTAAATATAATATAAAATCTGCTTGTTTAAATGTATTAATATTTCTTAAATCAAATTTAAGTGAATTTTTATTAATCATCTTATCTAGAATTTTAGAAGCTCCATTACGAGTAATAAGATACATTCCTGTTGAATAAAAACAATACTTATGATTAAATTTTACACAAATATCATTATTAATAAAACAATTATATAAAAAATCATTAGCGTCTTCGTCTAAAACCATCATTTGAAATATATCAAAATCTTTTGGAAGATTATTAATTAATTTTTGAAAATCGATAGTAAAAGGGAATAAGATATCATCTTCACAAACAATAAAAAAATCATCTCCATTATCAAAACCTTCTTTAATAGCTTTTAAATGTGAGCAAATACAGGCATATTCAAATTTACAATCATTACAATTATTATGAAGACAACATTGATTACCACAATAATATGGTGGTTTATCTTCAAGAATATCATCAAAATTATCAGGAGTTATAGCATTAATTCTTTTATTATCATAAGAAAGTTTTATAAATTGATTTTCCATAAATTCTTTTCTTTTAATGGAACTTTCAATATTTATCCAATAAAATTTAAGGTTCATTATTATTTAAATAAATCTTAAATAAAAATAATCATATTTTCTTATATTATTTATCATTTTCAATATCCAGATGAGCAACCATTTCCTCCCCAGAAAGCTTTGTCCTTACGACCTTTACCCTTGGGTTTCTTAGGAGCCTTTGCCTTCTTATCCGCTTTGGGTTTCTTAGGAGCTTTCTTTTTCTTATTTACTTCCATAGATTGAGAATATTTAGTTAAAAGTTTATCAGCTTTTTCTAAAAGTTTTTTCTCTTCTTTTTCAGCCTTCTTTAAAGCCTTCATCATCTCTTTATCAGCCTTGGGTTTCTTATCAGCCTTGGCTTTCTTAGGAGCTTTAGCTTTCTTTTCCGCCTTGGGTTTCTTTTCCGCTTTCTTTACCTTAGCCTTCTCCTTATCACGAAGTTCTTTACGTTGAGCTTTAAGAGCTTCCTTTTGTTCTCGTCGAATATTTTCATCTACATCAATTTTCTTGATATTAACTTTACGAGTAATGGGAATACGTAGTTCCTTTCCATTTTTATCGTGTTTCACAACAATTTCAGGTTCATCATAAATTTCAAGAGTTGCTTTATAAGCATAAACGCGCATATTTGAATGACGAGTAATCTTTTGCATTGTGAAAGTTAAAGAACGAGCAGATGGACGAGATTTAAAAAGAGCTCCAGCTGCTTTTAAGGCGGCACTTCGGGGAGTACGAGATTTATATGTGCTTCCAGTAACACCTACACTTGATTGTATAACAGTAAAAACATCAACTTCTACAACTTTTTCATCATCCTTAGGGGCTTTCTTAGCCTTAGGAGCTTTAGGCGCTTTCTTAGCTTTAGGTGATTTCTTAGCTTTAGGAGCTTTTTTAGCACCACGAGCACCTCCATTTTGATCTTGATAATCAAGTCCATCATCAGGATCACCATCATTAAATCCATCTTCAAATTGATCATTATTTTTTAATCCACCGCCTTTTACAAAACTACTAAAAAGATTTTCATAAGTATCGTGTTGTTGTTGCATTTATATTAATTCTATTATATATATAGATTTTTTTATAAATTTTTATAAAAGTTTTTTATTTTTTTATTTTTCATTAGAGAGCTTTTGGAAAAATTTAGTAGCTTTAAATTCTTAATATTAGTAGCTCTAGAAATAGCGGTATATAATTGTCCAGTGATAAATATATCATCCCCTAAATCAATTTCAAGATTATCAATAGAAGCCCCTTGTGATTTATGAATAGAAATCGCATATGCTAATTTTAGCGGAATAAACGCAATTCCAATATTTTTCTTTCCATTCATATTCATATCTGTATGATATGAAATTTCATGTAATCTATCATCATTATCTCTAATAATAACACTTAATTCTTTCATTTCAACAACTATACCACGAGTTCCATTAACTAATTTATTTTCAATAGATAAATTTCTAATTACCATTATTTGAGCATTTAATGTCAATTTAATATCTAATTTATCCATATCTTTAATAAATTCTTTAGAATTTGCTTTTGCTTTATATAAGACTTCTTCATTAGAATTTTTCTTTAATAATTTTTTATATTCATAAGCATTAATTTTATCAACATTAGTATTTATAGGATATAATCTAGTTGGTTTTATTTCATCGTCTTTATAATATTTATCCGTGATAACAAGATTTTTAAGAATTTCCATTGATTTTTCGCTAATATTTTCATTTCTAATTTCTTCTAAAATTGTTTTTAAATCATCATCGTCTTTTTGACGAATAATTTCAGTTAAAATTACAGATGATAATCTTAATTCTTTCCAAATAGGGGAAGCGAAACAATAATCATTTTCAATTGGAGGAAGTTGATGAAAATCTCCAACTAAAATAACTTGAATTCCTCCAAAAGCCATATCATTTTTCTTGATATATTTGAGAAGATTATTAATTAACTCGAATAATTGATTATCCATCATAGAAATTTCATCAATAATCAAAGTTTGTAAATTTTTAATAATTATTAATTGTTTTTTAAATTTTTCAAGATTTTTGATAATAGTATTTAAATCACGGGAAATACCTAAACCTAAGAACGAATGAATAGTTTGTCCATTAATTAAAACGGCAGCACAACCAGTTAAAGCAGTTAAACCATAAATAATATTATTACTATCTAAATATCTAACAATTTCTTTAATAGTGAATGATTTACCAGTTCCAGCAGAACCTGTTAAAAATAAATTTCTATTATTTTTAACGATATCCAAAGCTTCAATTTGTTTATCGTTCATTACTTCCTTAATAATTGATTTAATAAATCAAAATCATTTTTATATAAAATAAAAAATGATTTAGAAATTTAATACTAATTATAAGATTATGTCAATCTATATCAATAATACTAAACCTGTTATTATTATCGATCAGAGTTATTATATATTTAATCGTTATTTCGCATCATTAAGTTGGTTTAGAAGACAAACGGATGAAGAAATAGATTATTATAATCTTACGAAAAATGACGAATTTATACTAGCATTTTTTCGTCATTTTGAAAATGATATTAAGAAATTGACGAAAAAATATAAGACGATTAAAGGGAATGTTATCTTATGTAATGATTGTAATAGAAGCGAGATATGGAGAAATGAGTTGTATAAGGATTATAAAGAGGGAAGAGGGAAGAAATCTAATTTCGATAGTCAAATATTCGTATTATTTAAGAATTATATATCAAATAATGGTTATAATTATTGTGAATTGGATAATTTAGAGGCGGATGATATAGCATATCTTCTTCAAGAAAAAATAAGAACAGAGATTAGGGATAGTAAAATCGTAATAATTACGAATGATAATGATTATTTACAGATGTATAATGATAGAGTATTAATTATAAATATGCAATTAAAAGATTTATCGTTAAGAATTAAGCATCATCCTAAATATGAATTAGAATATAAGATAATATTTGGCGATAAGAGTGATAATATTCCTAAAATTCAAATAGGGATGAGATGTGATCAGGCTTTAAAAATAGCGATGATGGACGAAGAAAATAGGAATAAATATTTAATAGAGAATGGATTAATGGATAAATATTTATTTAATAAGCAATTGGTAGATTTAAGACAAATTCCATTATATTTCGTAAATAAATTTAATAACAAATATAATATTATTATAAAAAAATAGATAAATGATACTTATTTTGTTAGTAATATTTTTAATATTTTTTGTAGTAAAAATATTTTTTTATTCAGATTATTTTTATAAATTAGATGGATTAGATAAAATAATATTTATTAGTTTATTATTATTAAATATATGGGTATTTATAGCAATATATTATATATATTGTTTTATATATAGTATTCTTTTTTTTACACCTGATAAGCATCAATTTTATACAGATAGTTTTATAGAAGATTTTTTACATTATGTCGCTATTCCAAGATTTTATTTTTTATTAACAATAATATTATTAGTTTTATTATATATTTTATTACATATATTTGGTTTTTGGATTATAATATTAATATTTGTTCCTTTTATAATAATAATTCCAATTCCAATAATTCCATTTGTTTTACCTATACCATTAAAATTTTTATTATTAATACCATTTCAAAAATTAACAGATAGAGGTATATTACCTTTAATGAGAAGAATATTATTTGGATTTTTTAGTGAAAAAACAACTAAACATTTATTAAATAGTTATTTTCATACATATGATTTTTTATATGATAGTATCAAAGAAATGTTTAGTGATTTTTTAATATTAAATGAACCTAAGAATGAAAAGATATCAAAAGGAATTCAAGATGATAAATATGCGACATCAACTATTGATGATGAAAATGAAGAAACATCGAATGAGGTAATTAAAAATGAAAGTGAAAATGTTAAATTAAAAAAGAGGATTAAAGAAGAATATTTATTATGTGTTAAATCGAAGAAAGGATTAAATAATTTTGGAGAGGGTAAAAGTATGTCAAATATGTTTAAGGATAATAAGAGTAATTTTGAATGTAATTTTGATACTTTAAAAACTTATATGAAAATAAAAATTTAAATATATTAATAATGGATATATTTTATTACGCTAACTTCTTTTCAATTATAATGATTATTATAAATTTTGTATTTACATCGGTAAGTATTTTTGATTTTTCTATTAGAATACCTGTAATATCAACAGATACAATTTATATTCCTCAAGGATTAAGAAACACTATCGATAATGTTCAAAGTAAAATGATGAGTTATGGAAATCCAATATTAATCTTTTTTATAATTTTATATATAATTTTCTATCTTATTTATTTAGCTATTAAAACACTTGTTCCAGATACTGGATTTCCAACATTTTTTATTCCTATAAAAGAAATATTATTAGCAATTCCACCATTACCTACATTAGAAAGATATGGTATTTTTAGATTAATTGAATGTGTAGTTAAATCATTTGGTATAAAACCAGCATTAGAAGGTTTTATTAAATTTAATTTATGTTTTGTTGATTTTTCAAGAGATAATATAAGAACTATTTTAAGAACATTCTTTCCTGATTTAGAAATTGATTTAGATAGTGGAAAACCTTTAGAAAGTAGTGATAAATCAATAAAACCTGAAAATGAAGTTAAGAATAAGGTTTATGAACATATCGATAAAGAAGTTAATATATGTTATAAAAAAAATAGAAAATTGATGAAAATAGGAATGTCAGAAACTCAAAAAGCAAGAATTGAATTTGATAATAATCAAACATATATTAAATGTAAGGCAAATTCTATTGGTAAATATATTCGTATATAATAGAAATATGATTAATATTAAATATTTATTTGATGATATTTATATGGTTATGATGAAAAAACAAACTATATTTGAAATTTTACTCCATTTAACATTTATATTAATAATATTTCTTCTAATAGTTATTTTTTATTGGGATACTATTAAAAGAAATATATTGAAAACAGCAAGATGTAAAATTACCATGGATAATAGTGATAGTCAATTTAATGTTAGATTATTTGATAAAAATACTAATTCTTCAATTATAAATATTAATTATGATAATACAAAGAAACATAATTATAAAATTGATTGTGTATGTCCACGAGGAAATGAATTAAATAATTTTAAAGATATCCCTGTTTTTAATAGTGATACAAAAAAAGTAGAGAAAGTTGATAAGATTTGTTATTGTGATGATAATTATAAGAAGAATATTTATGATGAAAATATTGGAGCTTTAGATAATGATAATATATTATTAGATGGTGATAGTTTCTTAGTTAATTTCTATGGAGGTCTTTTAGATGATATAAAAGATATTAGAGATATTAGAGATCGTCAATTAACATTTCCATCTTAATATTTAAAAGCTTTATTAAGATTTTGAGTTAAATTACTAATCTCATCTCTATCAAGTTTAGGAAAGGTGATTTTAAATTCTAGATATAAATTACCCTTTTTATCGGTATTCATAATAGGAAGACCCCTGTTTTTAATTATATATTGTTTTTCTGGATTAATAATTCCAAATTGATTTATATTAATCTTAATAGTATCATCAAAATATGGTATAATAATTTCTTTTCCTAAAATACTTTCAGTTAATGTAATATTTAATTTATATATCAAATCATTTCCTTTTCTCGTAAATTGATTATGATCTTGAACTTTAATTTCTAAAATTAAATCTCCCGCTTCTTGATTACTTTTCTTAGGTTGTTCCCCTAATTTATTAAAAATAGTTTTTAAACCATCTTCAAAACCTTTGGGAACAGATAAATTACATAAATTATCCGTTTCATATCTACCTTCACCCTTACATTCTACGCATTTCTTATTAATTTCATTAGAAACCCCAGAACCTTGGCAATTATTACAAGGTTGAGAAATAACTTGTGTAAATGGTCCCATTTGTATCATCTGTTGAACTATTCCATTTCCATTACAATTTTTACAATTCTTCATACATTTCTTACAAAAATGTTGAATTTTAAATGTTAGATTTTTATTAATTCCATTATAAACATCATCCAATGATACATTAATAGTTTTATGGGTATTATTACATTTATTTGCTTGTTGTCTATTATGTCTATTAAATCCAAAGAAAGCATCTCCAAAAGGATCACCTCTATTTCCAAAAATATTTGAAAATAAATCATTGATATCTACATCATTATCTCCGCTATTTCCATCATTATTAAAATTATCATCACCTAGATGGTCGTATCTCTTTTTTTTCTCATCATCGCTTAAGATTGAATAAGCATTTGAAATTTCTTTAAATTTAGCATCCGCTGAAGGATTATTGGGATTTTTATCTGGATGATATTTAATCGCTAATTTTTTATAAGCCTTTTTAATTTCATCCGTAGAAGCATTATTAGATATTTCAAGAATATCATATAACTTATGTGTCATTTATTTAAAATAAATTTAAATAGTTTTTAAATATAAAAATCCACCAATTAATCGCAAAAATAAATAAATCGTATCTTCATTATTTATATCATGGTCTTCCAATGTTCTAGCATCATATAATTCCTTACCTTTGAATGTTAGTCTTTGATATTCTGGTAATATTTCATCTTTTTCATAAATCTTATTTTTAATATCAAGAATAGTGTTAGTAGAATTAATATCGATAATAATAGTATTTCCTAATAAATTTTTTACAAATATTTGCATTATTATATTATTTAAGTAATAAAATTTTATATAAATTATTAAAGAAATAATGGGAAATAATGGTTCTCGTCAATATACCTATCATCAATATTATGAAGTAATAAAAAATGACCCTAATTTTAATTTCGGGAAAATAAATTTTGAATTATTAGACCCTTATGAAGTTTTAGAAGTTAAAAAAAATTATACTTGGAATGAATTAAAAGATGCTTATAAATATACCGCTTTTTTAACTCATCCCGATAAAAAAGGTGGTAATGAAATAGTATTTAATTTTGTTACTGAATGTTTTAAAAAATTGGCTTATGATTTTAAAGCTAAACAACAAGATAAAACTTTTTTGGATTTAAAGAAACAGGTTGAGGAATATTATTCGAAAGAAAAAGAAGAGGAGAAAAAACCACCACCTATTGATGAAAATTTTCATGATAGATTTAATAGAACTTTTAATATGTGTAGAATGGATAATGAAGAATTAGATTTTGGTTATGGTGATACTATGGAAAATAGTAGTAAAGTTAGAGAAGATTTTAAACAAGAAAAATTATTAGATAATAAGAAATTTGATAATAAGAATTTTAATAAAATTTTTGAAAAACATACTGAAAAACCATTAAATGAAATTATTAAATATAGAGATCCTGAACCTATGGTTCTTGCTAAAAAGATGAATTATAGTGAAATTGGAGGAAAAAGACCTGATGATTATAGTAGTCCCGTTGAAAGAGATGGAAGAAATCTTATATATACTGATTATAAAAAAGCTTATTCGAATACTAGATTAATAAGTGAAGCTGAAATAAAAACTAAAAAAGATTTTAATAATGTTGAAGAATATCAAAAATATAGAGAAAAGAAACTTAAAAAAGGTTTATCAGAAAAAGAATTGAATTATATGGAAAACAAAAAGATTAGAGAAGAGGAAGAAGAAAGAGCAAGATTAGAAAGAATTGAAAATGAAAATAGACGTATTAAAATTAATAATGAAAAAGCGTCTAGATTATTATTAAAATAACCAAAAATTAGCTATAAATATAGGTATTTCTTGGATAAGAAATCGCAACAGCGTTTCTAGCACTATTCCACTTTTCAGGAGCAATATACGAATAATGATTTTCCTTAGATTTGTCAGTTCCTGCGTATAACTGCCTTAACTTTCCATCGATTTGTCCCCGTGAATATCCTGATAGCTGTTTCTTAAATGCTTCACGATTTTCACGAACAAACGCTTCCTGTTTTTGAACATAGACGCTTTCACCTGCTCCCATTTTCTTATTAATTTAATAATAATAAGAAAATCATTTATTTATATAATTTCTAGGATTTTTAATACATTTAATAAAAAATGATACATATTATTTAAATAAAATAATATCAAAAATGGCAAAGATTAGTGCTTATATTAAGAAATTTAAAGGAACTAATAATTTATATAAATCTTTTAATGAATTTGATTTAAAATGGTTATCCTTATTTGATGAAGAATTAACAGATAATGTTAAAAGAATGTTTGAAAGTGTTAGTTATGAAATGATTTTCGGCGATGGATATTATAATAAAAAAGTTCTTGATGATTTCATTATTTCTTTAGAAGATTTATTAAAGATTAAAAATTATTCAAATATTAATGATTATATTAAGAAATATAAAGGTTCTATTGATATATATAAACCTTATATTGAATTTGATTTAGAATGGTTATCATTATTTGATTATAAATTAACAGATAATGTAAGAATTGAATTTGATTTAATTTCAAATGAGAGGATATATGGAAATAGATATGATATTGTTCTTGATGATTTCATTATTTCTTTAGAAAAATTAATAAAAAATTGATATTTGTATTATTTTTAAACAATGAATATAAAAAATTGATATTCATTGTTTATATGAATAATTAGGCTAACTCAAGATGTCTAGCGAAGTTAGGTCAAATCTTCTCGATTATATCAACAAGTTCAAGGGAACAGATAATTTACATGATGTTTATCGCGAATTTGAATTCGAGTGGTTGAATTCGTTTGATGAACATGTTGAAAGTGTTAAGATTAACTTTGATTGTGTTCGCAATGAGAGGATTTGGGGTGATGGAGATTGTGATGAGATGGTTATTGATGATTTCATTAACTCCTTGGAACGTTTGATTGAAAGTTAGTTTTTTTGTTATTTAAAAAAATGATTTTTCTTAATGAATATTCAATATATGTTTGAAACAAATGAAGAACTTGTTGTGATAATGATAAGATTAACTTTGATTGTATTAGCAACAAAAAGGATTTGGGATAAGTTTATTCTTTTTGGAATATTTTAACGATATCTACTTAAAATTCTACTCATTTCTAATAATATAGGTGTCATAAAATCAATATCATCTTGAGTAATAATATTATTATTACTTCGAATTAATGATGAATAATCAATTATAACATCTTCTGGCATATCTAATTCATTTAATGATAAGATAGGAAAATCCATATTTATCAATTATTTAATAATAAATTATAAAATCCATAATCATTTTTTTGTCTCTTAAATTAAATAGATATGTTATTATTTGATATTATAACAATAATAATTCCTGTAATATTAGTAATATGTATTCCATTAATAATATTATTATTTATAATTTTTAATAATTTTAAAATGATTACATTTGATATTTATGAAAAGTTTGAAAATTTGTCTAATTCATCTAATTCATCTAATTATACAGGTATATCTCCAGTAATAAAAATCGCTGAACAAGTTGATAAATTAAAAGTTTTAGAAAAGATAAATAATGATATTACAAATAAGAATGATAATTTAAAATCTGAAATTAATTCAAAAGGAAATCAATTAAATAGTATTAATGAAGAAACGAAGAAAAAGGAAGAAATTAAATTAAAATTAGAAGCAGAAATATCAAATTTAAATAAAAATAAGGATATTCATGATAATATCGCTTCTACACTTGTTAAAGGTATATCAACTATCGAAGAAAAGGAAAGGGATTTGAAAAAGAAAGAAGCAGAACTTCAATTAGAGATTAATAAATTAGAAGAACTTAAGAAAAATAAGATACCAGAAAATCAATTAGTAAAAATTAATCAAGAACAAATAGATTTATTATTAAATAAATTAATATTAATTGAAAAATTATTTAAAGAATTAAAAGAAGAGAAAAATGAGGAAAAGAAGGATAAGGATATTTGTCAATTATATTCATCATTACCTTCGCCAGTTTCACAAGATTTTATAAATAATAATAAAAAGGATTTACCATATTTATGGTGTTTATGTAATGATAATTTAAATAAAAATGTTGATTGTATGGAATATAAAAATTGTTTAAATCATTATAAAACGCATAAGGATAAGAAGACATTAAAAGAGGATGAATTAAATCTTTATTTTAGATGTATAAATAAATTTCCAGAATATCCACAATTTCTTACTGAAAATAATTAAAAAAATGATTTATTTTTTAATAAAATATTTTAATATAAAAATGTCTTATTTCTTACTCAAACGCAATGTTGGAAATTTAAAAGAATTAACATTAGTAAATAACGAATCGATTACATATAGTGGTAATTGTTATTTAGTAAGTGAATTAAAAAATACTCATAATCGCGAATGGATTATGTATTATGATTTATATAAATTAGTTGAAAAAAATGAAGTTAGTCAAAGATGGGATTATAATGAAGAATATGATAGGATAATGAAAGATTTAATTTCTAATTTATAATATAGATATATGACTGCTAAAGCATTAGTTGCTGAATTTATAGGGACTCTTTTTTTCCTTTCCATTATTTTAAATGTTGTAAATGATTCGAGTGTAGGTGTAATAGCGATTGCTGTCGGTCTTTTAGCAGCAATTTATATGGTAGGAGGAGTATCGGGAGGACATTTTAATCCAGCTGTATCTGTAATGATGTTTATGAAAGGTAGCTTACCTGCTGAGATGACTATTTTATATGTAATAGCTCAAATAATAGGAGCTTTATCCGCACTTCTTCTTAATAATTTTTTCTTAGGTATTTAAAATATTTATATAAAGATGATAATGAATAATATAAATAAATATGAAGATTTATACTAAAACTGGTGATAAGGGCGAGACATCATTATATGATTGTAGTAGAGTTTCAAAATCATGTGATTTAATTGATTTAATTGGTGATATTGATGAATTAAATAGTTTTATTGGTATTATTGAGAGTGAGAGAATTTTGAAGGATATTAGTGTATGGTTATTTGATTTAGGAACTATTATTGCTAATCCAAAGAAGAAATTTAATTTTGATATTAATTTAGAATATACGAAGATGTTAGAGAATGAGATTGATGAAATTACAAAAGAACTACCTAAATTAACAAATTTTATTTTACCATCAAATATTATTCATTTATCTAGAGCGATTGCTAGAAGATGTGAGAGAAAGATGGTAGAAGTTATTAAGAATTATTCACATATTGATGATAATTGTTTAATTTTTATCAATCGTTTAAGTGATTATCTTTTCATAATTGCTAGATATGAAAGTTTTAAAAAAGATGGAAGTGAATGTATTTATAAGAAAAGTGCGATTTTAACACCTATTTAATTATTTTTTTTATCGAATTGGACAAGAACCTCCAACACAATCACTCGATAATTCATTATCTTTCATGATATTAATTTTTCCACTTGTAATAGGAATAACCTTACTTTTTAATTCTTCATATTGTTCTTTTGTAATTTCTTCAAAAGGTGCTTGTTTAAAACCATGCTCATTATGTAATAGGAAACTACAACTTTTAATATTATTATTATAATTTTTATTTAACCATTCCTTAATTTCATCCAATTCTTCTAATCTATAATAAATTGTTACTGAAACAGAATTATCACTCCAATTTGTTTGAAGTTCTTTAATAGTCTCTAATTGTTGAATAGCATTCATATCTTTAGCTAAAATAGTTCCTTCAGGATATGAACAAGGGAATTCGATAATCATAGTATTTTTATCATCTGTTCCATCAAAATTTCTTTGATATTCAATGAAATAATTATGAGAACGTGCTAGATTAATTAATGATGTATTTGATGAAGATATTCTAATTCTACGAATGAAATATTGATAAATTGCTGGATGTGCTCCTGATGTAACACCTGCCAATAAAGATAATGTTCCTGATGGTTTAATAGTTGTTAAGCGAATTGATGTAGGTGCGCCAATTTTTTTAGAATATTCAATATCATATTCTCTCAAATGATCATATAAATCACTTAACCAATCCTTTTGTTCTCGTGTTGATTGTAAATATCCTGTAATACCAATACCAATTCTAGAATTTTTATGAACAATTCTTTCAGTATCTTTTTGATGACAATTTAATAATAAGGAATGCTTACAAATTCTATAAGCAATTTTAGCAACATCTTTTAATTCTTCAAAACTATCGATATTCGGTAAGAAAATCTCTGATAAGCAGCATGTCTCAAAATTTGAGATCTGGATTTCTCCACAATTTGATGCGAAAATTCCAGAACCTTTGAAATTTTTGAAATCAGTAAATATTCCAATAGTATGATTATCATCTACTGTAATATTATATACATCTTCAGTTTCTTCAAGAAATTCAATGGATTTAACCCGATGATTATAATCAACTGCTGTAGTTTTTAATTCACCATATGATCTAAATGAATATTGATTAACATTTTTTTCATGAGGTGTTCTAATTCTATAAGGAATAGAACGTTCTTTACATTCATTTTCCCATTCAACTTTTAGAGGGTCTCTTTCGAGAACTTCTTGTAAATCTTTATAAACCATAATTTGATTATGTCTAGCTTCTTTTTGTCTTTTTTCATAAATATCTTTTTGCCCCTGTTTTCTATTTTCAATAGCAGTTTTAGATTTATTTGAACATAATACTGAACAATATCCAACTTCTCTTTTAATAAATGGAGTGATAAATTCATTTTTACAATTTTCACAACATTTCTTAACACTAAGAATACCATCATTAAGAAATGTTTCTAAATCTGTTTTCTTTTTTGCTTCTTCACACCATTTTTCATAACCAATTTTTTTACAATTAAGCATATTTTCTTTTACTTTTTCTTTATTTTCATCACACCATTTTTGATGAGATTTTGATACCTTTTCAATATATTCAGGATTATTACATCTTTCTAATGTTTTTTCTCCAATTAATTTCCTTGTAGCTTCACTATGATGTTTTCCATACATTCCATTATTTTCTCCATGTTGGTCATGATCTCCATGAAGTTTAGAATGTTCTTCAAATGTCATAATTTCAAGATTTGATGGACTATTATTTAAACCATTATAATCTTTATGATGAACCACAACATTACCTTTAATAATACCATTTTTAATATCAGGATTATATAATTGATTAAATTTTTCAGGATTAATAAATTTTCCAATTAATCTATGTTCATAATATTTATTTTTATGAGAATTATTAGTATTTGTATGAACTGAGATATAAGTTGTATTATCTCCTCCTTGAATTTTAGTATGAGTTTTAGTTAATCTTGTTAAACTCATTCTAGGTTTTAAATCTTTAGCTTCAATAAATGTTCCATCATTAAGACGGAATTTATGATTAAGAGTTGTTTTAACAAATGTATTATCATCAAGAATTACCTTGACAATCTTTTGATTAACTCCTGTAATTCTAGGATGTCTTCCCATTTTAATTTCAACCATCCCTTCTTCATTTACTGAATATACAGGAACATCACTACCATCTTCTGCTAATTCTTTGATAGAAACAGCTCCTCTACCATCAGCGACAGCAATAAGAGTTTCACCTGCGAAACAAGGATTAAAACCATCTACAGAAGGGTCAGGATATTTTTCAAAACCATCTTTAATTCTTCCAATTTTTCGGGAAAGTCCAATATTAACTAATCCATAAGGTTCGCCATTACCATTATAACCTTCCCAAAATTCAGCAGGTAATTTACTAATATCATTACAAACGACGGAATTATTACTCATACATCTCCAATTTGGAATATTACCTCTATCCCATCTTTTCGCATTTAAATATTCAATATCATCACAATCGCCCATACAGATAAGAGCAGAATTATGGGTTAAGAAACCATCACAGAAGAATTCGTGAATATTTTCAACTTCGATATCATAAGTATCGCAAAATCCAAATGATTTAATTTCTTGAATTTCGGCAATACCAACATTCATATTATTAAGTTTATAGGTATGATAAGTTTTATTACTAAATGCTGGGAAGGTTTTTGATAATAATTTTTGATTAATCATACAATTTAATTTAGTAAAATCATTAATAATTATCATTTTTTTATCATCCATAATATTCTCAATTCCGCAAGAATAAAGAAGAATGCTAACATCCCTTCTATAACTTTCATTAAATCCTTCAATTTTAATATAATCTTCAAACATAGAACATTTTTTACTTTCAAAAAGACCGATAATAAAATTTATACGATTGTCATAAGTTGTTTCATTAATAAAATAAGGGATTTCATTGAAAAAATATTTATTAATATAATTACAAAAAATTTTAGAAATAATTTTAATTTGATAAGTATTATTATTAATATCAATATCCGTAATAATTCGCAGAGATGTTCCAAATTGTTTAAGAATATTAATAATTTTATTTAGAAGTTCAAGCGAATTAATATTTAATACAATAGTTTCATTATCATTTATCATATTTCCCGTGAAAAATCCAAATAACCACGCAATTTCACTCGTAAATTCAGGAGTATTAATTCTACTAATTCTATCACTATATTCAAATGAAGGTAATTTAATATTATGATTACCTTCAATCTCTGTCTTCGTATTAATTAATTTATCCCCTTTCTTAAGTTCTCCAATTGTTTTCCATACATAATTATCATTAGCTTCATTAAAAATAAGCATTTTATGATTTAGAGTTCCCTTAAAATCTCCCTTATTTGTAATAATTTTAAAGATATCTTGTTTCCCTTGAATAAATTTATTAGAAACTTTCGCATATCCTTTAGAAGTTAAAACTTCATCACCAATGATAATATCTTCAATATTAATTAACCCTTCTTTAGTATGAACTTTAGCTCCTTTAGGTAAGCATCTTCTAACATTACCAGCTACAACAACAGAAGCAATAATATTAACGATATCAAGACAATCGATACTTGTTAATTTACTACCTCTTCTATTATTAATAATACCTTGAATTAGATTAAGTCCTTTTACTAAATCTTCGGGTCCCGATGCTACGCCACCAAATCCTTTAATTTTTGTTCCAGCACTTCTAATAAGGATAGTTGAATATGTGAAAGAAACTCCTTTATAAAAATAGGCTTCTAGCATTTTTTCTAGAAGTGATACCCAACCTTCTCTACTATCTGGAACGATGAAGTCGGCATCTTTAGTATCATGGCGACTAACGCTAATATCAACATCCAATACAGGTGGAAGTTTGTCAATATTTTCTTGCTGGATATTAAAACCTACACCTGTTCCTAACATAAGAACATCAAAAATCCATAAGAATGGTTTGATAGGTTCATCAATTTTAACAAAGGCACAATTTTGTAAACTCATAAGACCTAATTTATCGATAGTTTCGGTTCCTAGTTGCCATAGAAATCTTCCAGCGACAGAAAATTTAAGTTCCATCATATATCTATAAGCTCGCTCCAATTCATTATTAGTAAAATTTACTTTTAATTGTTTTTGACTACCTGTAAGAACTCTAATAATCGTATCATGAAATTCTTCGGTTGTATTTTCATTCTCATTTAAAAGTCTCGAATATGTTCTTTTGTAAGTAACATAACCTAACATACCCCATTTAGTTTTAATATTATTTGGAATTTTAGAAAGATATGATGTATTATCTCTATTTTTATTATGTTCATTTCTATAATTGATATAATGTTTGGCAGTATCAAAATATTTAAATACCATTAGTGTTTTCTCAACTACATCTTGAATATCTTCGATATCATAAGTATTAGTATTTTTAGCAAGAAGTTCATTATTAATATGAAGAAGAATATCCTCAATATTAGGATTTTCTACATTTGTATTATTAAATGCTTTTTGAAGGGCATTTTTAATCTTATTAATATCAAAAACTTCTAAAGTCTCGTCTCTTTTTTTGATATTCATATATTTTTTAATAAATAATTATTATATTAAACTTTTAAATAAAAATTTATTTGTAATAAGTAAAATGAAAATAAAGTCAATTATTTTTAATGTTTTACTTATAATAATTTTAATATGCTTAATATATTTCTTCATATATCTAAATAATAGTAATTTTGAGAATTTTGCTGATATAATTTGTAATCCTGACAATAAAAATCCTTCTGAAGAATGTAAAAATCTACAATATGTAGAAGGAACTAATGTACCTTCGCAAGCAATATCAATAGGAACTCCAATGGAAGCGATAAAAGACATTATAGTTAATGATGGTTCAAAATTTGAGAAACCATTAAAAAATGCTAATTTTGGTTATATTTTAGAGGCTGCCACTCCAGAAGGAGAAATTAAAAAAACTTATGTAGATGGTTATTATTGGATTAATATTCAAGACGTTGGAACTAATTATATTTATTGTATTATGGATAAAAAATATTTTGGAGGAGGATGGATGTTAGCAATGCGTTCTGTACATAATAGTCAAGAATTTTCATATGATTCTCAACATTTTAAACAATCGACATTATTAAATAATAAAACCGACGATATAAAAAAAGCAATAACAGATTTAAAAGAATCAGATTTTACTATAAGTAGTATTGGTAATAGAATTTATGATACTAATAATATCAACGCTAAAATATATGACGCTAAATTTGACCCATTTAATAATACAAAATCAAGTGAATGGATGGCAATATTTTATGCCAAAGATAGAAATGGTAATATAATAAAAGGAGGGGATTATCCTGATAATAATCGAGGTTGGGTGTGGTATGAAAAAAATATAAAAATTGATGCCACAAATGATTATGATAACACAAAAATAAAAAAATTAGTTTCTCCTTTAGAATTATTTCAATACTTAGATAGACAGAAAAAAGATAAGGATAGAAAAATGATGCCAAAAGATAAAAATGGTAAATTTATACATGCTCAAGATATGGGAGGCAAATTTACAAATGCCACATCAAGAGAACCATTACCAATGACAAATATTTTATTTTCATCACGAAAGAAAGGTTCTAATAATCATAGTATTTATGGTTTAAATTATCCTTATTATACTAATAAAATAAGATGGGGGTTTTTCTTTAAAGATAGAACTATAAGTAGTAGTCAAAATTTACTAGAATGTATTGGTGGTATAGGTTGTACAAATCATTCGGCAGGAAATTTTGAAATACCAAGTGGTAATAATGAAGAATTTTTAGATAGACCCGCTGAAGAATTTAGAAATAGAAGTTATGCTGTAGAATGGTATGTAAGAGAAAATGCTTCAAATTGTTCAGATTAATTATTTGAAAATAATTTCAAAATTTTTATTAGAATTTCTTTTAATTTTAATAAAAGTTGAAGGAGTAATATTTAAATTATTTTTATTAAATGAATTTTTAATTAGATTATGATGGAATATATTAATTTCATCATCAGTAATATTAAAAAATTTATTATCCATATTAATCAAATAATCTTCATTAGTATTTAAAGGATTTTCATTAATAATATCAATTGAATAATGAATAGATTTTAGATATATATCAAAAATTTCAATAATTTTAATTAATATAAAGAATGTTGCTAATTTAATTTCATTTAAATTATCGAATTGTTTGATATTGGTAATAGTAGAAAATTGAGAAATAATTAAATCCTTATTTTTATTAATACTATTTTTGATATTAAATTTAACAATATCAAAATTATTATTATTAGAATGTTTTTTAATTTTATTTTTCATAAAATTAGATACATTATTATAATCATAAGTTTTATAATAAGGTAATTGGATTTTATTAATATCAATATTAACAATTAAATATTCAAGTATTTTAATAACTCTTATTTTTTCTTCATTAAGAACCTTAATCATCTCTTCCCTTTTATTTTTCAAATCTTCATCAATATCTTTATCAATTATTTCAAATTCTTCTTGATTTTTTTTAAAAGAAACTAAATCTAGTTTTTCAGGATTATAATCAAAAATACCATCAATAATTAAAGAAGGGGTATTATCAAAAATATCACGATTAATAATAGTTTTAATAAATAAATTTTCCATTATTAAAAATAATAAAAATTGTTTTTAAATATAATTAACACTTCTATAACAATCTTTGAAATTGAAACAATTTCTAAATGGGCATCGAATTTCAATCAAACCTCTTTCATTTCTATATCTTTTCTGTTGTTCAGCTTTCAAATATGTAATGAAACAGCACCTATGAATAATATTCTTGGTTTTAGGATTAGTATTGATAGAAATCAATTGTTGTTTATCATTAATTTTTTCAAGACATATACAACACCTTTCATCATTCTCTTCTTCATCAATTGCGATAGGAGAGAATGGAACATTAGTGATATTCCATGGATATTCTCTATCAATCATCTTAATAATCCTGAAACAATTGATAAATTCACTATCTGAATTTTGTGTAAAATTTCTAACAAATTGAGTTCGATAATTGATAATATCATCTAATATTTTCGAAGAATTCGCAGATTTTTTAACGAAATTCATAGTATCTAATTTAGTTCCAGTACAATTCGAAAGACGAATATTCGTAATTCCATTATTTTTTTCCATAATAAAGACATTAGATAATAAATCAATATTATAGAATGGTGGTTCTAATAAAGATGTTGTTTGATTTACATTACTGATGATATCAATTTCAAGCGACATACGAATACCAGCGAAAGAAATTGTTCTCCCTAATTTAATTTCAATATAAACCTTTTTATGATTAAGAGATAAATTAAGATTATAACTGAAACTTCTAAGACCAGAACTATGAATTTGATTAATAATAACTTTACCATTGAATTTTGAAATAAAGTGATTAATCTTTTCAATGAATTCGTCAATTTTAGATGTATCTTTGAAATATATATCAATATCATTAGGAATAATTAATCTTCCATTCGTCTCTGGACTATAATCTTTATCCCAATATAGACTGAAATCAAGTTTTTTATTAATAAACTCATCTCTGTAATGTGTTGCTATTATTTCATCTCTTACAAGACCGCCGAAAATAATACCACATGTATCGAGACCAAATCTCTTAATATTATTAACAAGTGCTCTCTTTTCTTTAGCATAAGTGATATCGATAGTATCAGTCATCTTTTTGGATAAAAGTCTTTAAATCCAATTAAAATCATTTTTTATTTGTTAAAATATTTCTTATAAAAATCTATATAAAGATAAGTTTATTTATATAAATAAGCTTCCATAGCTCAGTCGGTCAGAGCGAATGGCTGTTAACCATTAGGTCGAGAGTTCGAATCTCTCTGGAAGCGATATTTTTATTTTTTTTAATTATTAATAAAATATTAATAATAGAAAATGTTATCTTGTTTATTTGGAGAAGATATTGATAAAATAATAAATAAGGATGATATAGATGAATTTGGAGATTATTCATTAAATACTAAAAATATTGATAAATTTTTAAAAGAATGTGATAT
>Ga0207934_1000031_pt1 | contig 35053 bp, 24 predicted proteins | sample LakMenE22Apr09ns_FD_150724 | JGI IMG/M metagenome (GOLD analysis project Ga0207934, IMG submission 150724) | Freshwater microbial communities from Lake Mendota, WI - 22APR2009 deep hole epilimnion (SPAdes) | ecosystem: Environmental > Aquatic > Freshwater > Lake > Epilimnion/Euphotic zone ... | reverse complement strand
TACATTAAATGTATATGTACCTGAAGTAAAAGATTTATTAGGAATAAATACTAAACCACCAGCACCTCCACCACCAGCATCAGTACAACCTCCTTGACCTCCTCCTCCTACCATTAATACATCACAAACATATTTTTTCCCTTCAGGGACTGTAAAAGTGTATGATTTTTGATTTTTCTGTTCATCATTTTTTAATATCAAACAAATATCTTTAAAATTAACTAGATATGCTTCTGCTTCTCTTGGTATAGGTATGGTGTCTAACACATTATTTTTATATCCCCTAGCATAATCAAATATTCTTTGATTATTCACGGTTAATCCTATTATATCAGCAAATGATTTGTTTTTAAAATTATCCTTTATTATAGTTGCATCTTTTTTCTGTTTCTCTATGTCTTTAATAATTTTTTCAGACTTGTCTTTATTTTTGTTTGATTCACTTGTTAAAGTATTTATTATCCCCTGTTGTTTCCCCTTTATATATTCTAAAATATCCGTATTATAATTAACATTTATGTTTCCGTCCTTTCTACTAAATCTGTCCTTGGCTTCTTGCTCTATGAGGTGTAAATTCATTATATCAATAATTTTTTCTTTAGAAGCGCCGTTTATTATATTAAATGACACAAAATTAGTAATATTAACATTTTGTGAAGCGTGTATGCGGTAATCTTTTATTTGCGCGTTAGCACATATGTTGGTTAAATAATTGAACTTATAAATATTCATACTAGCATTAATAGCTGCTTCATTAACAAATACTTGTAATTCTCCTTTATCGTTAAAGCGAAGTCCGTGCGACCCTTTAGAAGCGAAGTCTGTTAAAGCGTCTTTTTGTATTTCTTCAATACCTGTCTGGTTATCGTTAAACCTTACTTTTTGAATTGCTGTTATATTTTTATCAGTATCAAAGACAAACTTATAAAATACTTTACCGGTTAAAGCGCTTATAGCATCATATTTAACAGAGCATATGCTTTCAATAACCTTCGCAAAGTTATCACCAGCATCCGTTGCGTTTATGAACTGTATTGAGGTGTATTTCTTGCCTCCAAATGTGTTAGCGTCTTCTACTCCATTATCAGTAATGCCCTTAGCGCTGTATACTACAAGAGGGTTATTTATATACTCAAAGCCTCTAGCGCTGCCGCCATCAAACTCCTTAAAACATTTGCTATTCAAATGGGCGTTCAATAGTGTCCCTGTAGCATCGCGTTTATATATCTTTTTACCGTATGTTATGGCGCTCCCATCCTTATCTGTGTATGTGTCAAACTCGCTCCAGCCGTCAAACTTGTAGCTACAAGTCTTCGTGGGTGTATCTTGTATCTTGTCGCAGCCATCTATGTCATCTGTAAAATATACTTTACAATCTCTTAGCGTGAAAGAATTGCTCTTGTCAGCTGAGATATTAGCGCCTGCGTAGATTGTTTGGTCTGCTGCGGCTGCTGCGTTAGCCGTAAAGGCGTGATATCTAATTGATGCGGGATTAACAGCACCGCTAGCGGCGTCCGCATACTTCTCTAAAATACTACTATGATATACTTGTAAATAATAGATAACCACAGAAACCAAGATAATAGCCATAAATAGCAACCCTAGTAATTGTAAAACTGGATTATAGCCACTCAAGGAACATTTTGGAAACATCCTAAATTTTTTTATTCTCCTATTATTATTTATTATATATATTATTATAAAAAATACTAGAATGCCCTGTCTTATCCCTTATTTTACTTGTTATTTTTATAGATTATACTAGAATGTTATTACCAGTATTAGCGTAAAGTAATAAAGTAAGAGAAACTATTATAAATTCTAAAAACTTATAGGAAAGTGTAATCACAAAATTACGCAGTTTTAACGGCGTTTTTAAAAATTGTGGTAATATAAAAGCATATAAATAATATTTTCTATCACTAGTATAGTAATGGAACAAAATGACGCAGTTAAGAAGCATAAATGCGTCTTTTGCGATTTTGCGTCTAAACGCAAATATGACTTACAACGACACCAAAACGCTAAGCATATACAAATGGTTACGCCCGCTGCGGAGGATATGGCTGGTGTCGCTAGCGAAGAATATGTTATTCAAAATGAAGAAAATGTCAATCCAAATGAAAATTTTGTCAATAGACAACTTATTTGTAAGAAATGTAAGAAGATTTATAAAACTAAAAAATACTTACTAGCACACGAAGTTAAATGTAATGGTATTGATGAATTAACTTGTCCTAGATGTATGGTATCTTTCACAACAAGGCAAGCAAAATCAAAGCATATTTTAAACAAAAAATGTAAGCCACGAAGTATTCTCTATGCTAGAAAACCTAACACAGAGAATATAACAAATATAAATACCCAGAATAACATAGCAACCCAGAATAACAATAACATAAATACCCAGAACAACATAGCAACCCAGCATAACAACAACATAATAATAAACAATTATGGGAGTGAACGGACGGATTACTTAGATTACGACAAGATGCTAGAGATATTCAAGACCGTCTATAATATACCAAGTCTATTGACAAAACACATACACTTTAATAAGGAGTTTCCAGAAAATAATAATATTCTCCAAGATAAAAATGACAAAACAAACGCTTTAGTTAAAATAGATGACGAGTTCATATTTAGGAACATAGACACTTTAATTAGCGAGTTATTAAAGGAAAAAACTAGGATGATGTATCATTTTGCAAATAATAATAAAGATGCTATTTGTGTCAATATGGAAACATACATATATGATGCTATAAATGAAATCTTGATAAAATTTATACAAACACAAAAACCTGCCGACCATTACAAGATACAAGAAGGTATCATAAGGGATATGATAAATAATAGTAGGAATGCTGTTTAGGGGGTTAATAGGGATTATATGTTGTTTTAACACTTCTAGCGATACTGGGATTAGGTTGTCTATCTGTAATGGCTGTAATGGTTAAAGAGGCTAGGATGTGGAGCCTCCCATCCTGTCAGACCTCTGGCTCGTGTCGCAACAATACCCACCGAATTGTCTTCTATTTGTCTTTCTTTTGCTTGTCGGGCTGCTTCGCCTGCTCTGCGTATTTCTGCGCTTACAGCATTATCTTCTGCTTCCATTTCAATTCTTCTGGCTTTTATATATATATCAGTATAGTTAGTATTTGCTCGTAAAACGGTGTCTTTTTTAAATATTACTTTATCTATATCATAATTTTCTGTATGAGGCATTATAAAAAGCATATATATATCATATATAAAATCTTTTCTCCACCCTTTATCTCGTTTATAATTAGACAGTTCCTCCTTTTTCTCTTCTATATCATCTTCTCCATTAATTAACTTTAGTTTATTAAGTAAGGCTTTAGCATCACTTATAAAATTACCGTTATCGTTATCTTTATAATTTAAATATAACCCTATATATCCAATTCTAATAGCATCTAATTCTAATTCACCTTTGCCTTTATGAACGGACTGTTTATATAATGCTGGCGTCGCAGAGGGTAGGTGATGGTGGTAGGCGATGGAGGGTGTAGCAGATGTAGCATGTAAAATATTTGTTCCTGTGTTTTGTGCTGATAACCATGGTGGTACTTTAAGGTCTCCTAATTTTTTTCTACGATTAACACTACCAGTAGAAAGTAAAGGTATTGTTAATACACTTACTTTATTAGGCATCCCACCTTTCCTATATTTTCTAACAGCCTTCACCGCCTTAGCAGGAGCCTTCGCACTCTTAACAGGAGCCTTCACACTCTTAGCAGGAGCCTTCACACTCTTAGCAGGAGCCTTCGCACTCTTAGCAGGAGCCTTCACACTCTTAGCAGGAGCCTTCACACTCTTAACAGGAGCCTTCGCACTCTTAACAGGAGCCTTCGCACTCTTAACAGGAGCCTTCGCACTCTTAACAGGAGCCTTCACAGCCTTAACAGGAGCCTTCACCGCCTTAACAGGAGCCTTAACAGGAGCCTTTGATTTCATATAATCTTCTAATATATGATATGTTTTATTTAGATATGACAAAAGAGATAATACAGATGCCTTATCCCTAACATAAACCGTCTATATTATCTAAAATTACAAAGTGCGGCTAGTGCCCTATAGAGAACGCTAGCATAATTCATAGTGTGGATAAATGTGTTCTATTTAACAAATAATAATAATAAAATTGACTAATCAAATTGAATATTATTGCAGAGACAAGCACAAACGACCGCTAACGACCACAAACGAACGCAAGCAAACGCTAACGACCGCAAGCAAACGCTAACGACCGCAAGATGACCGCAACAATTGCTGAACTATTCAAGGAGTATATGGCTAAGATGCCTGATACCTTTGATACCAAGAAAGATATTGACCTGTATTTTAAGGATGGTTTGGATAGTATTGTGATGGAGAGAAAGGCAGCTGTGAAGGCTGCTAAGGCGGCTAAGGCGGCTGAGAAGTTTATTGAAAAGGCAAAGAACGAAGAGAATGCTGCGAAAGCTGCGAAAGCTGCGAAAGCTGCGAAAGCTACTCATATTACTATGATGAGTATTGATGAAGTTAATACGAAGATACTAAAAGATATTTGCTATGAAACTATTGAAAAACTGAGCGATGCTAATTTGATGCCCGAATATACGGAGAGTTCTTCTGTTAAAAATGAAATTACAAAGTTAAGCGATATATTGAAGAGACATATAGACGACGACGATAAAATACAAGGGATTATAAAAGATTACTTACTTCAATTAATACCAGCAGGAACCAAGGGTGTTATAAGGGGTAATAAGTTTAATAAAATAGTTAAGGAGTATATCATTCTGTTAGATTTAGACAAGAGTAGATTTGAGGTATGCTTTGAGAAGAAGTCTGCTATTCATAATACTACTGAAATACCTGATTGGTATATTCTTGATAAGAGCAATAATAGAATTTTAATTGGAATGAACCAACTTGATTTATGGAGCGGAGGACACCAGACTAATAGAGGGGCAAAGTATATAGATATAGAGAAGAAGATTAAAGAAGACAGCAGCAATAGCAGCAATAGTAATAGTAAATTATTATGTGTAGTTTGTTATGAAAAACAATTTAAAAGTGATAAAAATAAAACTTATAAGTTATTTGTATCAGGGTTTGAAAATAATACGCTCTGTTATCTAAAAAATCTTAGTAATATTATAAGGTCGTATTTTGCTATATGATGCCCGCATTTACACATTACAATAATGGATTAAACAGTTGTATAAGTTCCTGTTTTGATATGGATTTTGGTCCAATCGTATTGTTAAAGTCGTAGGTAATCGCTGATAATCGCTTAATATTCTCAGCGACGCTATGTATATTTGTAAATTTGATAAAATAATGTGATTGAATGCTAGCAGCCTTGCTAGCAGCGCTTGCGTCGCCACATATATCTATAAAACCAGCATTAACTCCTACACGACGAAATGATATGTCAGGGTTCTCTGTTTTTTTTACAAAGTGAAAGTTTATGGGCTCAACCTGTTCTATCACATCTCTATTATACGCTTTTTTTACCCATATTTGAAATATACACGGGACATTATGAGGGGCTCCATTAACGATAAAGGAGCTGTCAGGCAAATCAATCTCGGCTACACGATGAAAATTAAGTGGAACCTTTTTTATCAGGCTATCTTTCTTAAAACTTTTAGGTAATATAAAGGATATGCTATCAGCAAACTCGCAAGATTTTTTGATAAACTTGATAGCGAGGGATGACTGGCGACCGAATGGAGGATTGCCTACAATATGTATTTTATTAAGCCCCGAAGAGTGTATGTTAAGTGCTAGAAAATCCTGTTTAACTATCTCTCCATTATCAGGCTCTGGCTCTATATCATAAAACAAACAATTATACGCTAATGATTTTATACCTGCTATAAATGCTCCATCACCGGCACTAGGCTCTATTATTAAATCCTTATCATCTATTATAACATTTTTTTTAATATGCTCTATACATATATTAACAGTTTCTGGTTTTGTATAATATTTATCAATAGTATTACGATGTAATCCTGTTGTCTGTGCTATATGTTTAGTAGCCATACTAAGATTATTAGTAGGCTTTCTTATAATATAGGGCATCAATTTTTATTTAGAATTATGAAACGAAAATATATGATATACGCCATATGCCCTTATATAACAAAAAATGATACAGATACCTCCTTAATTATACAAAGAGATATGGAGCACATATACATATTGCGATTAAGCGCAGGCAAGTATTACATCGGTAAGACAAAGAATGTTGATAAGAGGTGGGCGGAGCATACAGCAGGGTGTGGCTCAGGATGGACGAAGAAATATCCCCCGCTGTCTCTGGTTAAATCGGTGGTTAGCACATCGCATTTTGACGAAGACCGGTATGTTAAAGAGTATATGGAGAAATATGGAATAGAGAATGTTAGAGGCGGCACATATTCTAATGTGGTTCTAGATGCGAACTGTATTACTGTTCTAGAAAAAGAAATAAGACACTCTAATAACCTATGCGTTAGATGCGGAAGAGGCACTCATTTTGTTAAAGATTGCTATGCGACAACCAATAGCGACGGTGGAGTGATTAAAGGGGTTGCTAAGGAGACTGTGAAGAATGCGAAGCAGGATGTTAAAGCGCCAAAAGCATATAAGGAGAAGGCGAAGACAAAAAAGAAAGATTACTATGATAGCGATAGTTATTATAGGGATAGTGATTGTAGCTGCTGCGACGATAGCGGCGAAGAAGGCAGCGACAGCTGCGACAGCGCTAGCGACGAAGACGAGACGCTTCAGGTTCTTATGAGTATGACAGAAGGGATGCTAAAAAACGCTAGAAAAGGACGCCCGCTATATGCTGAATAAAGAGCGTCAATACCCCCATATAAAAAGAACTAATATAGGTATTTATAATAATACAACCTTTTATGAAATATATAATTTTATGCGGCGGTATAGGCAAGCAAACCACAAGGCATTCGCAGCATCCGCAGCATTCGCAGCATTCTTCTTTGCCTAAACCTTTAAACCTCATACAAGGGAGGCATATGATTGAATATATTATAGATAATATCCCTTCCAACGAAGTTTTTATAATATATAATATTTTTTTAGATGAATATAATTTTCAAGAAATACTAATAAATAAATGTAAGTCTAAGAAGTTCCACTTTTCGCAAATAGACTATCTAACACGAGGTGCCGTTGAGACGGCATTTGTGGGTATAAATAAGTTCATAGACAACTGTGGAGACGACAACATCGTTTTTATAGACAACGACAATATACATAATATTAACAAGAAGATACCTGTTTTTGATAATGAATTTATAGGATATAGCACGCTCGCTAGTGAGCCTACGCCGCTTACGCCGTCTTGCTTAGCCCCTACAGAGTTCTCCTTTATTAGATTTGTCAATAACCAAATAACCCATATAGAAGAGAAGAAGAAGATATCAGGCTTTTATTGCTGCGGCTTTTACGGCTTTAAGAATATTAAGAACTTTTTAAAATATGCTAGAACCCTCTTGTTATCCTTAAATAAAGACGCAGAAGCCGCCGCAAGCAGCGCAAGCAGCGCAAGCAGCGCAAGCGACGCAAGCGATACAGCATTCTATTTCTCAGCGCTATACAATATTATTATCAAGAGTGGCGAAAAGGTGGAACCTTTCTTTATTGAAGAAACAAAACATATAGGGACATTTAAAGACATCATAGATAATAATTATACAATTTCTAAAAATAGATTGAGAATATGCTTTGACCTAGACAATACGCTAGTTTCTTATCCTACAATTGCTGGCGACTATTCAACGGTTAAGCCAATCGCCCACAACCTCTCGCTATTGAAGAGGCTAAAGAATGACGGGCACGAAATTATCATTTATACGGCGCGAAGAATGAAGACACACGGTGGAAATGTAGGCAAGGTTATAAAAGATATCGCAGGTATCACTATTGATACGCTAGAGAGGCTCAATATAGAATATGACGAATTGATTTTCGGCAAACCAATCGCCGATATCTATATAGACGACCGTGCTATAAATCCTTACATTAATGATATATCCTATTTTGGGTTATTTTATGATACCAGTAATGCTTCACAGTTTATACCAAACAAAATCAAGAATAACAAGTATAACCAGATAAAGCGTTGCGACGAACACATCGTTAAAACTGGACCATTTGACATATTGAAAGGCGAACTCTATTATTACCAAAATATACCAAGAGGTTTTGAGAATTACTTCCCTAAACTTATAGATTATAAGAAGTATGAGGATACTATTGAATTGAAAATAGAGTATATTGAAGGCATTCCCTTATATTACTTGTATAAAAACTGTCTATTAACCCACAGACATATTGACGACCTGTTTGATATTCTAGATAGGCTACATTCGGCTCCTGCTCATAATAGCATAGTAATAACTAGTAATAATGTTAAAAATAATTATATAAAAAAGTTAGAGAACCGGTTTAATATACAGGACTATTATTTTGAGGACGCTAGCGATGTCTTTATGGATATTATTGCTGATATAGAGAGGCATTTTAATCCCGTAATATCTCCAGTAATACACGGCGATTTCTGGTTTTCTAATATTATTTTGTCTTACGAGGGATGCTATAGGTTTGTGGATATGAAAGGGGCGATTGACAATATCCTAACGCTTAATGGCGATATATACTATGATTACGGCAAATTATACCAGAGCATCCTAGGATATGACTTGGTATTGAATGACTGCGATAGCACCGAACAAACCAAAGAATACATACAATCTATGAAAGCCTACTTTCTACAAAAATGTATTGCTAAACAGCTGGATATCACCTATCTTAAATGCGTGGTTAAAGGTCTGGTATTTGGGACTATGCCCTTCATTTCCCATTATAGCAGGGATATTAAAAACAATATATGGGAACTCATTAAAGGCGACTTGCTAAATTCGGCAGATATCTAATTCCTAAATGTCTTATATACAAAGCGGTCGCTAGGTAAGTTGATGATATTCGCAAAGTCGTCGCCATTCGTCCAATTGCCTATCTGGTAATAATAGCCTGTTAGATTGAGGGCGATAGTATGTAAGGCAAACTCCTCTATACCCCAATCAAAATTGAAGAGGTTTTCTTTAATGTCTTCATTTTTATTTAGAAAATCTACAATTTTTGCTGAGGATATATAGTCAAATGCTATTCCTTCGTGATGCTCGTAAGACCTACAAAATACCCAATCGTTTTCTATAATATACTGGCTCAGTTTTGCATGTAAAAAGATGTTCCAGTGCCATGCATTCTTATTTAAGGTGGCGTAAGTAGTTGTCTCGCATATTCTAGGCATCTCTTTATAGTTGCCCTCGTGTAGTTTATTGTAAAAGAGGTTTCTGCTTGACAACACTATAAAATATTCAAATTCATAATTATTAATAGCATACTCCATATTAAGATAGATGCCTTTAGTTAATGTGCCGTGATTGTGGATTTTGTTTATATGCTCTGGGTATAATACGACACTAGGCTTAGTCCTTAATAGGTCGCTGTTGGATATCTCGTTATACATTAGGTCGTTGGCGTTTATTATAATCACGAAGTCTAGCGAGACATTTGCCTCAATATCTTCTATCTGTTTTCGTAAGAATGCTAGGTTCTCGTGTGTGTTTATAGAGAATATGATGGCGGGCATTTGGTGGATATGTAATTATGTAATGTATATTTTATATGTATTATCTTTATTTCTTTTTCTTTGCGGATGCGGTAGCGTTAGCAGCGGCTGCTTTAGCGGTGGGTTTTGCGATGGGTTTAGTGGTGGGTTTAGTGGTGGGTTTTGCGGTAGCGTTAGTGGGTGCTTTAGCGGCTTTAGGTTTAGCAGCGGCGACTTTAGCGATGGCTTTGGATACGGCGTTAGCGGCTCTTCTAGATTTAGAAGCCTTTTTACCACCGTTTACACCTGTAATAGTTTCATTTCCAAATCCAATCTTCATACTTTCATTAGTCATATTATTATAAAAAAGTTCTATTGAAGATTTATAATAGTTTTCAGTATCTGTTTCATTACCTCCCTTATATAAACTTAGATATATATGAGTAGATAATAAAGTGATAAACACCATACATATAGTTTTTTGGTAAAATGTAGCGTATTTTAAAACGGTCTCTATAGTATTTACAACAGTTCTTCTTACAACACTTCTTATAGAAGAACTTATTTTTTTTTCTATATCCCCCTCTTTATTTGCACCACCAATACCTACAAAACTAACTATTCCTTCAATAACACCCATTTCGTGTGCATCATTTAGAAATTCAATTTCGCTTTTTGTATCATCAATAGTAACTACGCCTTCATTACCACTTCTTGTGATATATCCAATAATTTTAGAACAAATACCTATAGTTTTTCCTTCTATCCCTTCTACTTGAACTACTGCTGTTCCTGATGCTGCTGATGCTGCTAAATCGCTAAAAAGGTTTTTGTTAGCAAAGGCTAGTATAGGACACATAAAACTAGCCATTTTTATTAATCCTGCTATACTATTCATATCTCTTTTAAGGATTACTTCATCAACAAACTCTTGTAAATTGGTTTTACAATCCATCTCACCAGACACCGGACCACATAATCCACTAATTTCTGTTAGTAATGTTAAAAACTCGTCGTCCTTTATAGTGTCTTCATTTGTTAATCTTAAATTTAATTCTAATTTTTTTATAGAACATTTAATACACTTAATTTCTTCTTGTAAATTTTTATTATTCAATTCTTCTATAGAGGGTTTATCTCCTATCATTTGATTAGTTAAAATTACACTTGAAGAAACAATCGCATTTTTTATAATTTTTGCATTCTCTACATTTTTAGCGGTAGGACCCTCACTAAAACTCCATAAAAAATTATTATCCACTTTAAAAGAATTTAATATATCTTCTCCTGACATCATTCTCAGTTCTGTTTTTCTTTCTTCTCCAAAACCTTCAAATAGAATTACATCGCCAGATTTAACTCTTTTAATTATATTTTCTTCTACTTTCTCTTGAAATTTACCTTTAAACTCTGATCTCTCTCTCACTTGTTCTTTTTCTTCTTGTATAGACTGTATGGGGTTTAGCTTTTTTACAACTTCTCCTACAGTTTTGTCTACAACTTTGTATACATTGTCTGCTACAAGATTTACAAGATTTTCAAACAAATTTTTACTCATCCTCAAATATTTAAACACCTTCTATATAAATATAATTAAAAAAATAAAGGATATATCAATCTTGCTTCGCTTCGCATCCACACTTCGCACCACCATCTAAACGCAATATTTATCTATAGCGTATTGCTGAGATATCTTCTTAATCTTCTTAAAACCATAAGAGACCTTCATCAATTGCTGCTGAGTATTCAACTTAGACGCTTGCGCCCGTAGTTCTTTAAGTTCCTTCTTGGCTAAAAGATATGCCGACGACATCTTCAGTTCAGCCATAGCCTTTCTTCTCTCAACCTTATCTGTTATTTCACCAATCTTTCTTTGAGATGCCTTGTATTTCTCTTCTAAATCTACAATACTTACTCTTAGTGCCTTAATCTTATCCTTTAAGGTATTCTTCTTAATCGTAAATACCTTGATATCTTCTCGTTTCCCTTTGTTCTTCTCCTTGTTCTCCTTAATGCGTGCTAGCCCCTTATTATATTTTGCTATTTCGGCTTCTAGAGCCTTCTTTCGCTCAAGCATCCTTTTCACATTAGAATTAGACTTCGCCTGTCTATTCTTGTCGGCGCAGCGTAGCATCTCTATATCATTCTCTCGCTCTATCCTCTTTAACAACTCATTATATTCCGCTAGCACCTTGTCTTTACAGGCTTTCACCATATTCTTAGGTTCTGCCTTACATTTCTTCTCACCCTCCTTACGCTGGCTCATTATATTTTTAGAGGCTGCCTTGTAATTTGTAGCCGCCATTTTTATACACGCCTTCAGTTCCTTCTCGTGATTATCTAGCGCCTTCTCCTGCTTTAGCAACTCCTTCAATTCGCTTTTAATCTCCTTGATATTATCCTTATCAGCCTTAGACATCTTCAGTTTTGCTCCTGATGAGCCTGATGCCGCTGCTTCAGCTGCCGCACTCTTTTCTAGAGACATCTTGGCGAACACATTCTTTATTACAGGGTGGGCGAAATTGCGGGCATCTTGCGACCTGTTTAGATAACTGATATAGCCGCTAACCTTGTCTTGAAATTGGCTTAGCCCGACATTTGTAAAATATCCGCTGTCATCTAAGTATGTGCTAGAGAATTTGCCGAAGTCCGCCTCAATCTTGTCATCCTCTCTTAATAAATTTAGCAATTTTATCATCTCCATACCGTCCTCTGTGAATGGTGTAGCCGTCATCAGCATTATCCGCACACTATCCGCTCCCGACTTGTCATAGGACTTCTGTATCATCTTCTCTAATATATTGGTATTCGGGCGTTCGCTCTTCGCTACTGTCGGCGAGTATATTTTGTGCGCCTCGTCTATTATAAGAAGCGTCTTGCGTAGCGGGTCTTCGCTCCCATTACGCCTAACCATCTCATTATATATCTTGTTTTTCTTTAAAAGCATATTACTAAACTGCTTATAGGATATGGGCTCAATCCAATTTGCCGATATATACTTGGATTTAGAGGTTATCTTATTAGGTAATACCAACCCCTTCTTTATCCTATCTTGAATACTTATGCTACATACTTGACCGAACATATTTTTCCAAATATCGTTCTTTAATGTATGTCTAGTTACCCATAATATCGTGTAATTCTCTACATCAAAACTGGTTGTCGCTGTAGCAATTGCCGTGCAAGTCTTACCAGTTCCCACGCTGTGATGTAATAGAATTCCCTTATATGCCGATTGCGGCTGAAAGTAATGCCTGACAAAATCTTGTGTCGGTGTGAAGGATACGATGTTGCCGTTTGTGGCTCCTCCAGCCATACCGCCGCCGACACACTTATTTTCTAATACTAATGGCGGGTATTTAAAGGCATTAAAATTCTTCTTTATATACTCTTGCATTTTTTCTAAGTTCATTATTTTTGCTGGCGGGGTCGCCTTAGCACCCTTAGGTTTGCCTGCGGCTCCGCCTCCGCCACGGCTGCCCTTGCCGCTACGGCTGCCGCTACGGCTGCCGCTGCTCTTCAATATATTCGCAGGTTTCTCTATAGCAAACTGGTGGATAGCCTTGTTTAACTCTTTATCAACCGAGGCACCTATTGTCGCCTTTTCTAATTCGTTGGCAAATATTATTTTACGCATATCTAGGTTAGAGTTCTTAATATACAGTTCAAATAATGTCTCGCTATCCATATATTTTTGTTTTAACTCTTTGGGGATTACAACATCATACTTAAAAACATATAGCGGCCAGCCATAGCGAGGGTGAAACTCTAAGCCTTTCTGTCCGCAGAAACGAGTAGCACGCCCGATAGCCTGCTTTTCGTCCGCATTAACCGCTAGCGGCTCAAAGAGATGCACATATTTCACATCAAATAAATCTATGCCTTCCTTAAACCCTTGGTCTAATATGATAAACCTGATTAGTTCCCCGTAAGTATTGTCAGGGCGTGAATTGAACTTGTCTAGCACCGTCTTTCGTATCTTGGTATTAACAGGGCGTTCAAAAAAGGATTTGCTTAGCAGCGCCGCATAGTTGTTGTTCTTGGTCTTTCGCAGTTCGCTATCATCTAGCATAGAAAATCCTCTGCCTTGAGGGTGATATACTAGGTTCATCCCACTAGCCGTTAAAGCCGAGGCTAATATTTTCGCTCCGTATGTGCTGCGATTAACATCGGTGAATATAAGGTGCTTGTGTAATTTGCCTGACAGCCGCATATCCTGTTCGTCTAATAACTTGATTTTGTCTAATAATAACTTCAACTTCGGTGATGCGTCATTATCAATATACAAATTCAACATATCAGGATTGAAGTCCTTCTTATCCACCAAATGATACGACTTAGGCACCGTGAAGTTTGTGCGGTTCCTTATACACTCAGCCCTCTTATTAGTCCCTTCGCCTCTTAAAAAGTCGTCGTCATAATCTATGCTCGCTCTGCTCGCTCTGCTACCGCTACTCATATTGTTATGTTAATCTTGACAATTCTATAATAATACTAAGAAAAATAATCTAAAAAGTCGCCCTAAACATTTATACAATATGTCCTTATATCCTTATTGCGCCCCCATAAGTTTCTTATAATCTGCTACAGGTATAAGGGCTCCTTTGTGTTTGATGTGGTCTTTCTTAGAACCCTGAACCTTATAGATACACCGTTCTTTCCCTAGGATTACCTTTTTGGTAGATTTTTTGCCTCCTTTAGCACGATGAAGGTAATTATTTAATTCAATTTCTATGTTATCTAACATACCTAGATGTTTTTCAAATTCTTTCATACCATCTAATTTCAGTTTCATTATTGGTAAAACATCTTTAATAAATTCTAGTAGCGTAGCGTCGTCTATTTTCTTGTTTTCAGCATTCATTTTTAATTTGTTATATAGGTTTTGTATAAGATCATTTCTTAATATTTTTATTGCTGTAGAACAAATGGCGCCTCGCCATCCAGTACATTTAGTATTTAATAAATATAGCATTGTTCTATATCTGTCTCTTAAATCTTTATTTTGGTTGTCAAGTAAATTAGGCAAGCTTGTATCAATATCAGGTAATCTCTTTACGATACTTATCATATTTTTAAAATTGCTGTTATTGCTGCTGTTACTGCTGTTACTGCTGTTGCTGCTGTTACTGCTGCCTTGACAGGCATCATTAACAACTGTTAAAATTCCTTTAAAAACATCATCAAACTCTTTTAAAATTTTATTAAGGCTCTCATCAACAACTAATGGGATATCTTCTTTTGTTATAGTTATTTTAGGAGATATCATAAATGTACTACTTGGTCTTACTTTCGAGTTAGCAGATATTGGTCTTGTTGGTGCTGATGGTGGTCTTGTTGATGCTGATGGCGGTCTTGCTGATGGCGGTCTTGCTGATGATGGTCTTGCTGATGATGGTCTATTAAATATTTTGGTAATTAAATTCATAAATATAGTTCCTTTTGAAGATGCGGGTTTTGGACTTCCTTTTTTCTTACCACTTCCACTCTCGCTTCCACTCTCGCTTTTACTCTCTTGTTCTGCCTTTTTTTTATTCAACCTTATCTCTTCTGCTAGCGATGTTGATATTGAAAGGATTTGTTCGTCTGTTAATTCTTTTTCTTGTATTTCTATTTCTTTATTATCAGGAGTTTTATTTGACATAAAATTAATAAATGTAGCCCAACGATAAATTAAAGGGAAATCTGTTAATTTTATATCTTCTGTGTTATCTTCTGTATTTATTCCTAAATTATTAAATAGGTTTATTAAGTTGCTTAAGTCAAAGGGGTTTGACGACTTCAGTATTTCCGCTAAATCTTTTTCTCCTTTTCCGCCTCGCTTCCTTTGCTTCAATCTTTTAGGTTGCATCTAAATTTATATATCTATATACTATAAATATATTTATTGTAAAAAACAGAAACGCTAATGCTGGCTAACGCTTCCTACTTCCTCTTATTCTTCTTTTTACCGCTACCGCTACCGCCGCTACCGCTGCCGCCGCCGACCTCCATAAATCTACCAACAGCGTTGCTAGCATTTCCGCTACCGCCGCTACCGCCGCCAGCAACTTTACTAAATAAAACATAATAAAATACGCAGATACAGAAGGTCTTAGACAATATATTCCAATTCATCTTATTGCTTATCTTTTTGGTCTTTATAACTAGGTATTTACACAGTTCTTTTTGTAATACTAGGACATTTCGGGACATCTTACCTATCATAACAGCAGATATCTCAGCACCTTCTCTGTAATTGTCAAAGGCATCGCTAGAAAGCACATTTAAATCCATCAGCGTATCTATCTTACCGGCGCCTTCGTCGCCATTCTCTATAAAGTAATTAACGGCTTGTTTAACAGTCGTTAAATAACTGGTCGTCTTGTTTATGGCGTCGCCAATCAACTCTGTAGATATCTCCTCAGGATTTATCTCTTTTAAAAAACCGATATTACAAGCAGATAGCAGCGGACATACAATACTAATAACATTCAATATGTATTTATAGCGATTGTCCGCTCGCTTATTATCGGCACTCCTGAGAAACTCCATAATCTCGTCCATATTACTAAAAGTCGGCTTGCTACAATCCATTATCTCCTTCTTCAATTCCCCAAACTCCTTATTACCCATTATCTCACCATCAACCAACTTTAATTGCAACTCTATCTTCTTTATAGAGCACTCAATCGCTTCTAGCCTCTTCTCTGTATTGCCGGTGCCGGTGCTAGAGCCCGACGATGAAGCTTGACGCCGCGCGCCGTTACGAGTTTTCTTACGATGTCCTATTAGCCGATTTGCTGCTATAACCGCAGTCGCCGCCGCTTTAAATGTAGGCATATGTTCTCTCCTAATATATATAAAAGATAAACATATAAGATGTTGAAAGATTATTATATATCATATCATATGAGCGGCGGTAGCGGCGTACGCATATTTAAACATAATTATTTACAGGAGTTGCCTGACGACATTAAGATACTAATCTATAACCGTGTGTATAAAGACAACTTCACATTCGTATTAAAAGAGTTTAAAGTATATCTCAACAACCTCAAGTATTACAACAACCTCAAGCATTACCTAGTATATCAAGAAGCACCTAAACTCAATCTCCTACATTTTATCTCGCAAAATATATACGCCGGTGATGCTAAGGCTACCAACGCTGTCGCTAACGCTGCTAACGCTGTCGCTAACGCTAGCATACTCTCCTTATATAAGAAGCATTTAATGTCGGCGACAGGCTTCGCCGGAGGCTCCGGAATTAGAAAGATACGCACAATAAAGATACCAGCGAACCTGTATAAACATTTAGACAAGATTATAGCCAATACCCTTATTAAATTTATGGCTAAATCTAAGCACGAATGGAACATATCTTCAAAGATATACATAGATGATACAGGCGACTATTATGTATTAGAAAACGAGACGCCTTTTTTATGCTTTGCCGACCTCTATATAATGCTCTTGTCATTTTGGAAATTCATCATAATAAAACTGTGCGAATTTTATGATATACATAAAGACGCCTATAACCTGTATATTAGCAATTTACTGAAGAGCGATTACGATACTGGACTATATATGTGGTTAGGCGGCAATATAACCGACGAGATACTAGCAAACAATCTTGTTAAATTGAAGAATGACGACCCATCCCTATATAGAAGGATTATAAGACAGCGTAAGACCATTAGCAAAAGCGAGAACCTTTATTTAAACTTTGAGGGACGCAATAATATAGACAGTTATAGCATAGTGAATGAGGCGATTATAATGCGGCTTAAAGAGATGTAATGAATGTAATAAATGTAATGAATGTAATGAATGTAATGAATGTAATGAATGAATATTCATATTCATTCATATTACTTAGTCGCCTTTGGTTTCTTTACAGACAACTTAGTATTTAGCGTCATTATATTCTTGTCTGTTAGGCGTTCAGCATTTACTGATTTTTTTGAGAGTTCTGCTATGAGGTCTTTGAAATATGTACCGCCGGTGCTAGCATTCTTGATTTTGGATATTTCGGCGTGTTTGGTATAATACAGATTGAATAATGCTATATATTCTTTGTTTTTCTGCCATGCATTCCCGTTAATATTATAGACAGGTATGGTATTATCGCTCATATATTTAAGAATATCCTTATCGTCAAATATTTGCGGAGACATCTTATATTTTGTAATACACCTCTCATATATATCATAGTAAGGTGTATAATTATACGCAGGGCATACAAGTTGCCTGTTGGTATATGCGAAGATATTATCCTTTATATCGTCTATGAATACCGTCCGGTTATTCAATACATATTCGGCTACATCGCCATCATTCAGCGAAGGATACCTTTTCACTAGCGTGCTGATTATTGTAGGATATATATTCGCTAGCGACTTTTTCATAGTTTCATTCATAGAGTTCTCTCTGGTAAAAAATGGGCGGTTTATTTTGATTTTTAGTGCCTTCTCCAAATTCTTTCCAATAAAATCATTCGTCCAAGCGTAGGCACTATTAGTATAAAAGAATATCTCGGCATTCCTAAACTTCTTATCGCAAAAGTTTATAAAGTCGCTTACATTCGGTCTCAATAATTCTTCCTTCAATACATCTTGAATATCTATCAAGTCCATAGAGGGGCATTTTGCGCTAACGCCTTTTTTCTTACAAACATTATATATATATTCTAGAAGTGCTCTCTCCTTCACTACTATATCTATGCTGCCTATTATGGTCTTATCTATATCAAAAATAATGATGAATGGTTGTTTTTTCATAGCCCTATCGTCCCTATAGTCCTCTATCATAAGGACATATAATACATATAAAAATAAGGGGCATATAATACATAAGAATAATGGAAACAGCGTCGGCATTTGAAGAAGTTCTCGCAAATCTCAAGGGGGTTGATACGGATAAACTTAGTAATCTAAGCGACGCTATTAAACTAGATTTCTATAAGTATTACAAGCAGGCGACTGTAGGTGATTGTAATATCCCTGAGCCATACACTATCTATTACACGGCGCACGCTAAATGGGCTGCTTGGAAAAGCCTAGAGGGAATGGCGATTGAAGATGCTATGCGAGAATATATAAACTACTATAAGAATTATATTGGTGGCGGCACCGCTGCCGTTGTCGCTGCTGTAGCTGCCTAGACAATACCTAGTATAGCCGAGATAAGTTCGTTGATTATTATTATAGCGTAGGTTATAGCAGCGTTTATTTGGGTTTCCATATACGGATACTTCCCTGACTTATATAATAATAAGAGGACTATTAGTATATATATGATGGTAACCATCATCTCAATCGCAAGATAGAAGTTAATCTTATATACGACCCGATTAACCACGGCAAGCGTCTTGTCTTCCTGATAGTAATCGCTAAAACCGTTAGCAAATCCCTCAATATTATCTTTAATTGTAGTTATTAATACATTATAAGGGTTCGCCGCTACAGCCTCCTTATATTTATCTAAATTTTCAAGACTATCTCTTTCTGCTTGAGTAGATGCTATAGGCTTAACTTTCACCATCCTTATATACTTTAGTATTAAATCGGCGTTCTCGTGTAATTTTTGCTGCACCTTAATTTTTTCTGTTCCTACAGGTAATAATAGTTTAACTGTGAAGGCTCTTCTAATATCCTTATACATATTTCTAATATCATACTTGAAGTTGTCTATTAGGATGTTTGGGTCGCCTGCTGCTACAACGGCAGCGCTAGCGCCCGTATCCTTATTGTATTTATTATAGAGGTTATTGAAGAGGTCTAAATATACATTATTGAGTTTATGTATTATAAAGGGGTCTTCTATGCTATTGGTAATAACATAGTTATAGATTAGATATATGAATATCTGGTGTCCTAGCAGCGCCTGTCTTGCCGCATCGCTGTCTAGCGGCGTATTATAGATATGCTTTAACAATACATTAATATCTCCAATCTTTTCTAGTTTTGTAGGGATAATGAATTTATTATTATTCAATATACCTTCGTTTATTATTAGTAATATGTCAGCATCGCCGGAGGCATTATCTGCGGACAAATCCTGTGTGTCAAAGTTTTTCTTAATATCCAGAGTATCAAATGACATATTATAAAGGTCTGTTAGAAATAGCGAGATTTTCGTTGATGTATCTGTGTATTTTGTATCAATTGTTTTAGTATGTATATGGTTAATGGAGTTAGACACAATTGTATCTACAGTTTTGTATTTGTTCTCTCCGTTTTCCCCAGCAACTCCTGCCGTCCCTTCTTCACCAGCATATATATCATATAGTTCGGCATAAATATTCTTATTAAAAAAATATGTATATAGATAGCTGTGTGTATATATGTATAAAAATACTACTATAATTATATAATATACATAGCCGTCTTCTGTTAGTATTTTACTAAGCAGAAAGCCGCAAGTATCCGCATCTTCGCTATCGTCGCAATTGTTTATAGCCAGTATCCCTATAGTATATATATTATATAGCAGCACAATCACAATTATTAACATTATACCCAGCAGCAGTTTAACGATGTAGTTATAATAGATGATGGTCTTGTGGATATACAGGTCTGACGAGCTCGTATCATAGTATTCCTTTATAACTGATTTTGGGATGGCGGCAGGGGGTTTTGTTGGTGGTTTCTCTGTTTCGCCGCTTACGCCGCTTACGCCGCTTACGCCGCTAGCAGCGCTGGCGTCGCTACTAACACTAGAAACTGTAGGTGTAGCTATGACGCTAGTAATGTTAGGGCTGTTGTCATTTATGTTCTTGATATAATTTAGCAGCCTGTATTTATACTTGGAACCAAGAATGATGTTTTCGGGATTGTCACTAGTATATTCATAAACATTATCGCTTATACAATAGACCGTGAATAGGGTGTAGTTTATGATGTTTAGCATCAATATAATAAACGATATGAATAGAGTAATTAATATTATACAAAAGATAGCAAATATAGTAGTCTTATAAGTATCTTCGCATATATCCCGTCCATTCATTTATTTAAATGTTATATATATCTCTTTATTTTATATTTATAAATTAAATTACACCTAATTACGCCTAATTAAACCCGAAGAGTATCACAGGACACGATACAAAATAGTATAGCAGCAATAGATACAGTCCATAGTTATTTAAATATGTGGTAAAATTGTATGCGTTGAAGTAATCGTCATCAAAATTGGGAGATATATATCCGCCAATTTTTATTAGGATATATGCGAATACTAGAGCCGCATATATTATAACGAAGTTGGTTAATAAAACGCTATACATATAATACATATAGTATTTATCATAAATCTCCTTGTATAACTTAATGGTCGTCATAAAAGACTTTTGTGTTTCGTCATATTTGCGCAGCATCTCTATTGTCGCATCATCGTTATATGCTTTTATCTTTTCACGAGATGCTATCAAGACAGTCCTATGAGTTGTGTAGGAGTCATTTGTCATTAACGCAGTCAAATCATTTATTATGGCGTTCAAGGGTCTTAGTGCTATGTTGTTATTATGGTTATACCTAGCAATAATATAGAAGTCGTTTTTGTCAATAATTGCCTGTTTAATCTTTTCTTTATTCTTACCTTCGTTTATCTTTAATTCAAGGGGCGTCCATAAAGAGGCGGTTTTTATGATATCAAGGATGTCGCTCTTCAACAAGGTGAATTTTGCGTCATTAAGTATATGATATGTGAAGCAATATTTAAACACATTATTGGCGTCTGTGAAATAGGCTGGGTCAGCGATATTAATAACATAGTTGTTTTCTAGTTCATATTTGCCTTCTGCGATGGTCTTCTTATAATAGTCGTATAACAATTCGTAGTCTAGGTTCGCAACGAGTGTTGCTTTTAAATTCTCTTCTTCTTTGTATAATTTGCCGTCGGTATCCTTGTCATAATTATACCAATATACATAGGCTCCGCCGTAAATAATTGCGAGGGCAAAGATAGTATAAATGAAGTAATTTATAAAAGCGAATTCTACAGCGCCGCCATAATTATTATCAAGATACCCGAAATTCATATGGTTTGTTAGAACATATCCGGCGTAAGCGAACAGAGACATCGCGACCAATATTAGGGTTATCAGCAATTCTATCCCAAATAATCCAAAGAACATTTTGTTAGTATAGAAGTATTTAAAGAAGCTGCTATTAGATATGTAGTTTGTCTTGTCGTAATTTATTTTTTTAGACAAATACAAAAATGTATTAAAGTATATAGACAATTTAAATGATGAGAGTATTATAAAAGCCAGCAATAACACTAAGGCAATAATTATAACAACTAGCATTTTTATTAAGTTTCTTATATATATATATTATAAAAATAACCAAATAGAACCCTAGGCTACTAGGAGCAAAGCGACGCATACTGTCTCCTTAAATTGCCTTAAATATCCAGAGAAGTAAAAATATTGTTATGGGATAACTCAAACGCAATAGTATTTCTTGAAAGTCTGTTAAAACATTATCATTAATATATCGTGATAGGTAGTGGGTTAGCATTCGGTCTATAGATATGCCTAGGACTATTACAAGAGAGAACAGCGCTAGTTTAATAACCTCTGTTTTCTTTAAACTCATTCTATCTAGAAAGTTATATTCGTTCTTTCGCCTGTAGGCGGCGGCAGCGGCGGCAGCGGCTTGCTCGTTAGCCTGCTGAGGGTTCATCATCTGCTGCTGTAGTTGCTGATTAGATATCTGCTGAGCTTGTTGATGAGCCATTTGCTGAACCATCTGCTGCTGTGCTATATTCATAGACTGGCTCTGGGGAGGTGGCGGGATTTGCGAAGCGTGCGAAGTGTGCGAAGCGTGCGAAGCGTGCTGCTTGTCGTCGCCATCATTACTTAGAGCCATTTGGTGTAGTTGCTGGCTTGATATTTTAGAGGAATAGATGTTATCCTTTCTGTCAATTACTGAGTTATCACTTAATAAATTATCACCTCCATATAATAGGTTAAGTTCAGTCATCTATATATTTATCTTATTTATCTATACTATATACACACAATAAATAATAATCTTATCTTTTAACAGAATATACATAATACATATATTATAACTAATAATGAAAGACATAGATTATGAGAACCTATTTATATATATGTCCTTGATATTTGCTTTCTGTATCTTTATAATACTTCTATATGGCTGTGCTTTCGCAAATACGCAAAGCCAAATATACGAGAACTTTTTAAATGAGGACGACAAAGGCGATGTTAAATCGCAAGTGCTCGCTATATTAACTGACGCAGAAACCAAAGATACTACATCGGCAGAAAATAAAACCAAGATAACTGATGCTATAGAAAAGATTAACAACAACAATATTAGTGTTGCTGAATTAAAAAAGATTATAGATTTATTAAAAGATATGACGCCTACTATGCAGTCCAAAGTTAGTTCTACTAAGCGTCCTGCTGCTATGCGTCCTGCTGCTGCTGACGCTACCAAGGATGCTACCAAGGACGCCGCTAAGGACGCTACCAAGGACGCCGCTAAGGACGCTGCTGATACTGCTAGCACAACTCCTACAACAACTCCTACATCTACCGCGACATCTACAAAGGCACCTACCGCTCCCTAGTCATATTCACCAGTCGCATCGTTTTCGCTAGCATACTCATCGCCTTCTGTATCACCATCGGCATTATCGCCTTCGCCTTCTTTGTCTTCGTCACCTTCGCCTTCTATTATACTGTTTTTTTGGTAGTAATTATTAGATTTTTGTAATTCTACGCCTCTTTTGCTATACAGGTTTTCTTTTATTTTGTAGTCATCTATATCATCTCTAGAGAAATCTTCGTTTTCATCTTTGCCGTCTCCATCATCGTCATCGCCGCTATCGCCGCTATCGCCGCTATCGCCTTCTATCTCTTCTTGTTTATAGAGATAGTCTAGGTAGTTCATCTTATATTCAGGGTTTAATATTGAATGTTTTGGGATATTCTTTTGGACGGGCTCGTAGTAAAAAATCGCAAATATGATGTTGTGGTTTAATCCCTTAAAGTCATATAGCACTCCTTTATTTGTTTCAAATCGCAAGGTCATACGAGACAGTTTGCCGATTGGGTGGAACTCACGGACAGGTATTTTGGTAATTGTCAGTTTCTCGCTGTTAATACCGATGCTATCAACACGAAACTTAGCAAGACCCAGCGTATTCTTAGAATATGAAAGAGACCTATAGAGATGCTCCTCTATCTCAGGGCATCTCATAATAATATATTTATTACCTATAAAATACACGATACCTGGCGATGTTATAATGTATTTATTCTCGCTACTAACATCAAAATCGTAAGTCGCATTACTCCTGCTGTAAAACATCTTAGCCAGCACGCTTTCAGTCGTCGTATATGGCTTGCTAATATACCTGTCCTCGTTATTCGCCGTCGGGTATAAATCAAACCCTAGGTTTTCCGCCAAAGTGCTCCTTTTCATATCAACAATCAAAGGCGCCTTAGAGTATATGTCAATAAGGTTGGATAATTCGGGCGGAGCCGTCGTCTCCTTAAATAACAATTCCATATCATTATTTTTTCGCAGTTCATCGTATTTGCTTATAAATGTCTTGAATGTATAGTCGCCGCCTTTTATAACCAGCCTCTTGAATATATCCTTGTATCCAATTCTAGGACTGGCGCCTTTATTTATAATCTCGTTATTGATGACTTCGTCCATCTTATACCATATTAGTGGAGCCGTCGCCGCTATCGCCGCTGTCGCCGCTGTCGCATCTCCTACCATCATACTATACGACATAGGCACATTATATATCTTAAAGTCCTTAAATAGCAGAAGATTATTTCCCCATCCGCTGCCGCTGCTGCTGCTGCCGCTGCCGCCTAGGTATTTCTTAGTATAAAACACATTATATATTTGGTCGCAATTATAAAACTCCTTATATGCTAATTGTAAATTGTCTATGTTAAAAATACCAATATACCAAGTGGTGTTTAATATAGCCCAATAGATATTAATGCCGCCTCCGCTAGCGCTGCCACCTGTAATATTAAACACGCTCTCGGTTCTTTCACCAATTGTGAAGGAGAATGTGTTGGTGCCGTTAGCGGCTTTAGAGACATCAGCGCTTATGTTTCTATATATGATGTCGCCATCAGCCTCTAAAGAATATGTATGGGTATAACTGAAGTTCATAATATTATAGGAGACGCCGCTGCTGCCGCTCGAAATTATAGGCATACAGCGCATATTGAATGTTATGCCCTTAGTGGAGCCGCCTATATTGTTCTCATTATTATAGATATTATAGATATTTATAGAGTTGTTTAGGATAGCGTAGCGGTCTCCTGACAAGTCCAAGTTGGTTAGATTAGAACTCCTAGATATGTTTGTTATGTTGGTAAAATTAAAGATATTAGAAGTGGTTAATATATTAGAAGCCATTAGTAGTTTGCTTGTCAGCGATATATTAGAAGTTCTAGAGATATTAGAAGTGTTAAAAATCTTATTAGTATTGTATAAGTTAGATGTGTAAAATATATTAGAGTTGTTTATAATATTTGAACTGGTAATAACATTTGAACTTATTAATATCTTGTAAATATCAGTAATATTAGAATTTGTGGTGATTGCTACAGTCTCATATGTAATGCCGCTAATGCTGTCAATTTCGTTTATTTCGTTCTTTATATTAGACGCTAAATACCCGTTTATTATATTAGAGGCACTAAATATATTAGAGGCTATGCTAGATATATTAGAAGTATAGTTCCAATTCTGTAGCATTAGATTAGCGCTATTATCTATTTGCATCCCATCCTCTATAAGATTGTCGCCTGTTTCGGCACCTACATAGTAGTATAACTCATTATTATCCACATCTATCGTATACATCGCCCTAGGAATACTGGCGTCTATAATCTCCATCCCTATAATGTTCTTGTAAGGGGTGCTAAAATTTACCACATAATTGTTGGGGTTTGGATACAAGTCCCGCTCCCTTTCGGCACTATCCACTATAAAAGTATATGCCTGTCTAATACTATTCTCTTTCATATAATTAATATCCTCTATAGACATTTCTAATTATGCTACTAATAAATTATATAGAATATAGATTTCTTAAATATACGCTTAGTATATCCCAATATACGCTTAGTATATCGTCTGTTTTAACCTATTATCCCGCTTCGCAGACGCTATTGCCGATACCCGCTTATATATTTTATGCGAATACTTAATAAGAAAGTCGGTTATCTCAGTATCATTATGGTATTTGTATATTTTTAAAAAATCATTAAAATAGACATACAGTATCGTCTTTAATACTATATAGCAGTATGAATGCGTCTTCTCCTCCCACAAATCCCCCCCTTGTTTATCTAGTATCTTCCCTGTCAAGTTTATTGAATGCTCTTGGTCTCTCTTGAGGTTCTCACGCAAACTGGTGCCTGTCTCAATTGAATAGAATACCGTATTCAATATACACGCATAGGTCTCTATTATGGCTTCGTTGGGGATTAAAAGCATATTAGGGTGTATTTTAAAATGCGCCTTCAGCCTCCTTATGTTTGCCTCCTCCCATTTCTGCTTGTGTATCAAAGTATTATGATGTAATAACTCGTGTATAATAACCTTATTGTAGTCCTCTTTGCGTATTATATAAATGTTGTTTTTATTGGTATAAGTGTAGCCCCCATTAATATTCACAGCATCTATTATCTGTCCCCTTTTAGCCGGCAAGTATCTCTTCAACGGGTTCATAATAACATAGTAATTAAACATATAGTCGCCCCATTTAGATATCTTGTATATCTGGGATACTAAATAAACACGATAAAGGTTTCTAAATAACTGCCTCCTCATCTGTGGGGTTATCTTGGATTGTAAGATGATATACATATTAACCCCTTTGTATGTTATGTGATAGCACCTATTACATTTCCTTATATAGTCGTGGGCGAAGCCGAAATTAAAATACTTGTTTGATGTATCCTGTAAATCCTTATTAAAATCATCAAAAACCGATAAGGGCATTTCAGCTATCTTAAAGTCGGCAATAGTTTTCGCATCAAAGTTATAATGTGCCTTTATTATCTTGTAGATACTGTGAATGGTGCTAGCATTATATATAGCGGCAGCAGCGGCGGCAGCAGCGGCGTTCATATAAAAAATTGCTTACACTCTTTAATTAATACGCATATATATTTATTATCCTTCAGTTTAGAACTGATATTCAGCAATTTAACTGATATAATATCTGTATCAAGGTATCTGCTGTAGCCACAGCTGTCGCCGCTACCGCCGCTACCGCCGCTACCGCCGCTACCGCCGCTACCGCCACTACCGCTTCCGTCTTTAGCATTCTCCCAGTATAGCGAGCGTTCCGTAAAAGCATTACAGACAATTGTTCTAATAGAAAATATCAACTCTTTATTATCAACATCTATTTCCCACGACTGATTTTTAGTAGTCGCATCTGTTTTAAGATACTCCCAAATGTTATTCTCTGTGTATCTATGCCTATCCTTTAAGTATATGTGGACGACATTTGCGATGTCATAATGCGTGCTCTTGAATATACAGGTATCTATAGCCGCCATATCACTAGCGTTCTTAGCAATATCAGGTATAGCAAAGCAATCTTCGTCCATTATAGTTCCTTACGGTATAAGTAATATACTTATAATATTTTTATATATATATATTAAAAATGCTAAAATTTAATAATGATAAGATATGCGAAGAAAAAGACACTAAGAAAATTGACAAGAAAAAATGTAATATGGATTGTGATACAAGAGACCCTGAAAAGTTTAATTTAAAAAAATGTAATCAGTCGCTATATAAAAAGATAACAAATAACAAGGATTTCTTAAAGCATAAGAGGTGCCTTTTTATGACCTTCGACGAATATACGAAGGAGAAAGTCCATCTCAATAAAAATATGTGCTGCCGTGTGTTTGATAGCGTTAATGATGCGGCAATCAAGAAAACCATAGAGGCTGAACTGGCGATTATTAAAGGTATGTTAAGACCCTCCTATCTTAAAATCCCGCTGCCTATCTATATGATGTTTGCGAAAAAACTGGAGACCGTCAATAACGACGCCATATTTAAAGGCAACTATACGGTAGTTTTATATATCCCTAATCTCTATAATTATAATGGCGAAGGAAAAGAATATACTTTGTTTCCTTCTCTAGATGCCTTTTCTAAGCAAAATAGATGGATGGAACTGATGACGAGCAAATTTTCTAGATACCTAGATATAGTTAAAATCGGCTTAACGGACGAAAAGGACGACAAGACAAAGAAAAAAAACTACTTAAGGGCTGATTTAACCCAGACTTGTTTTAATATGGGATGTGTAGCGAGTGAGCGCGAGACCTTTATGATACCCGCATATTCTACAAAGGATGCTGAGTTGTCTGTTAGCGTTGAAAACATATCCCCGTATTATCCTAAGAGATGCCTGAAGACGCCCTATTATAATAAGCATATGATGGACTTTTCTCCTGAAGACGAAATAAGGTTTAGAGGCAGCGCTGATGTATTGAGCGCAGAGTTTGATGTTAATTTACATTGTAGCCCAGAAAATACCAATAAATACGAGGGGCTCGCAACAAAAGACAAAGAGACCTTTGACAATTTTCTATGTAAGCAAATAGCCGTATGTAAAAGTTATTTGCCTCCTAAGAATGCGAAGGAGCCTGTCGAAATAAAGTATAAGAGCGACTATGACCGGATTATTTGCGAGAATACCGACAAAGGAAAGGTGGAGACCTTGCTAACAGATTTTTATAGAAAACATATTAAGTCCGGCACAGACAAGGAGAAGTATTCTGCCGATTATAATAATAATATATTAAAAGAACTGGCGTATAGAAAAAGCAGATATCCGGGACCCGACAAGATACAAGAGGTCATATTCTCTATGTTTAGAATTGAGCCCAGTCAGTTTAAGGAAGACCTGTTCTGCTATATGCCTTGGGGCAATATGTTATTAAAGCAGGACTATGTCATTAACGAAGGGGATAAGTTGGAAATAGAGCGAGTATCCTTTAAATCCTTTAACGGCATTTATGAGATGAAATTCAATAGCGACGGATACCTATATATATATAAGGATAAGAGGGCGTTGTCAGTTGTTCCTAAGCAGAGCGGGAGTTTTAAGTGCTTTACTAGAAGGGTGCTGAAGTTTGAGACGATGAACTTGAATGTGTATGGATATGACGAACATAATAACTACGATTTGCGAGGACATATATCGTTCCCGATGAACTCTATGTTTGTGTCGCCGGCAAGCGTCATACTATCCAATACTGGCTCTTTAATGATATATGATTTAGGGATTAATAATAGGACGGAGTAGCGTAGCAGCGAGGCATAGCGTAGCAGCGAGGCATAGCCGAGCGGACATAAGACTTATTTTTATATATTATATTCTTAATAATAGAATAAAAAGTATTTTAGGAATAGGGATGGGAATAATTAATAATGAATGGGACATATTAGACTTGTATTTTAAAAATCATAGGTATCCTTTCACAGGGCATCATCTAGATAGTTATCGCGAATTCATAAAAAACCAAATACCTTTTATTGTTAAATCATACAATCCTATAACTATGATTAAATATAACGAGAACAAGGAGGAGATTTTTAAGATAGAGATATATATAGGCGGCAAAGAAGGCACTGGGTTAAGCATTAGTCGTCCCATAATATACGAAGATGGCTGCCCTAAATTGATAACGCCATATGATGCGAGGATGCGTAATTTAACTTACGAGACCCATTTATTTGCTGAAGTATCCGTTAATATATCCTCGCTAGACGAAGAAGGCAAGCGCAACATAGAGCCCCCTGTCGTATTCAAGAATGTAGCAATCGGCAGCATCCCTATAATGCTTCACAGCGACATCTGTATATTGAAAAATCAGGGCTCAAGCATATTAAGTAAACTAGGAGAATGCCCTTACGATACAGGTGGCTATTTTATAATTGACGGCAAAGAGAAAGTTATTATCGCACAAGAGAAGATAGTAACAAATAAACTCTTCGTATCCGCTCTAAAGGGCGACAAGGATTTCACTCATAAAGGTATTATTCGGTGCGTCGCAGACAAAGGCAACCTCGTGCCTACTAATGTGCAGTTCTATTTTGTAAGAAATCCGCTAGGCAAAAATACACGCCTAGACAAGGTGCTTGACAAGGCTTTTGATATGGATAAAGACCCTGATAGAGGCAAGGGTAGAGACGACAGCGAGGAGAATGTTAGCGGCAAATACGAGAACTCAAGAGGGGCGATTTATGTAAGCATCCCGTCATTTAAAGAGAAGGTGCCTCTGTTTATACTGTTTCGGGCTATCGGCGTCCAGAGCGACAAAGAGATATGTAAGATGATATTTGGGACAGGCTATACCAAGATAGAGCAGGAGTATTTTGACAACTTGATAAGACCTAGTATCATAGATGCCCGATTTTTTCACAAAGATAAAGAATATATGGTTGATACTCAGCAGAAGGCAATAGATTACTTGAAATTCAGCGTCCAATATGGGTCGGTAGAACATGTTATGATGGTTTTGTCTAAGGATTTCTTCCCGAATATAGAGAGTTTTGAGAATAAGAAGAAATACCTAGGATACTTAACGCTACAATTTATTAAAACCGCTAAGGGGCTGCTGCCTTTGAGCGATAGGGACAGTTATATTTATAAGAGGGTTGATATCAGCGGCTTTATGTTGGCTGAGTTATTCCAAGAGGCTTATACGAAAATGAGAGATAGCGTTAGAAACAAGATAGACAGCGAGTATATATACGGTCCGTGGAAGACCCGCAAGAAGGATTTCCAGAATTTTATAAATCCAAATAATATTTACAAGATTGTAGACCATCTCATCATAACCCAGACATTCGCCAAATCCCTCAAAGGACAATGGGGGCTCATCAATAACAGCGACCCAGAACTAGGAAAGGTTCAGGATTTGTCCCGCATCAGTTATATAGGCTTCTTATCGCATACACGCCGTGTTAATATGCCGATTGACCGCAGCATCAAGGTGACAGAGCCTCACAAACTCCACTCCCAACAATGGGGCATTATGTGCCCTTACGAAACTCCTGATGGCGCCTCCATAGGATACCTGAAAAACCTCGCCATCTTAGCAAAAATCACGGCAGGTATTAATGTGGATAATATTAAAAGATGTCTAGAAGACATCGGGGTAATCCCATTAAAGCACACCAATTTTTACAGCAATAAAAACATAACGAATGTATTTGTTAATGGGACGCTCTTCGGTATTACCGGCGACCCCCTATTTGTCTCACGGCTGCTTAAAGCATATCGCCGAAACGGCTTAATCAATATCCTTATATCCATATCCTTTAATATAACAGCAAATGAAATACGCATATTCACGGAAGCAGGGAGACCGTGCCGACCGCTTTTAATATTAAAGTATAACCACAATACTAAAAAGAATGAGCCAGTTGTCTATGGTGGTGGCGGTAGCGCTGACTTAAAGAACTGGTTTGATTTGCTAAATGGAACCCATTATAAACTAGATAACAAGGAAAAGAACGACGATTATTACTATATAGACAAATATATTAACCCGTTAGGCAAAGGAGGCAAGAAGGGATTTAAGGGAGGTAGCGGTAGCGGCGGCGGCGCCTTATTTGGAGATATATATTCTACTATATTCCCTAGCAGCAGTAGCGGCGGCAGCAGCGGCAGCGGCAGCAGTAGCGGCATAACATATATAGATGATGACGCAAAAGACGCTATGAGTGCTGTAGGTTCTACCGAATATAACTCAGGTAATACCACTATTTCTAACAATCTAATTACTCGTATTAACAAAAACAATTTTAATGATATTGAATATGCTAGCAGCGGTAGCGACGACGACGATGTAGATGCTGAGGATGCTGAGGATGCTGTGGATGATGCTAGCGACGGCGACGATAAATTCACAGGAGGCGGCAGAGGCGGCAGAGGCGGCAGAGGCACTAAGAGCCGTAGCAGGAGTGATAGCGAAGATACTAGCGATAGCAGCGACAGCGACAGCGATAGCGACGATGATATTAAGCGGGATGTTAAGAGGATAGGTAATATACATAGAAAAAAATATATGGGGATTTTGAAAGAGTTAGAGGCTACCGCCGCCTGTATAGAGTATCTTGATAGTGAGGAGGCGGATACCTCTTTAATAGCGATGAATACGAACGAGATAGGAGTATATCACACCCATTTAGAGATACATCCTTCATCAATACTTAGCGTCGTTAGTGGTAATATCCCGATGAGTAATCACAATTCGTCGGCTCGTAATGTGTTCCACGCAGCACAATCTAAGCAGGCAATCGGTATATATGCTACAAACTTCAACAAGCGCTTTGATACGATGAGTTATATTCTACATTACCCACAGCGTCCTATTATAAACACACGCATCGCCCAATATACATCTAGCGATTATATGGCGAACGGTTATAATACCATAGTCGCCATTATGACCTACTCGGGGTTTAACCAAGAAGATAGTATTATGATTAACAAGGCTACCATAGACCGCGGGTTAAACTCGCTGTCGTATTACAAGTCTATAACGGCGACTGCTAAAATCATTTCGCAGAATGAGAAGGTTATATTTGGTAATCCTATACTTATGCGAGACAAAGGCATTAAAATCGTAGGCATTAAAAATAAGAACTACGAGCATCTGGACGCTAATGGGTTTATTAAGGAAGGCACCTATGTCCCCGAAGGACAGGAGGTTATAATTGTGGGAATGATAAATGTGCGCGAGGTTATTAAGGAATTTAAGAACGGGATTTTTACAGATGTTAAAAAAGATTTGATATATACGGATATCTCATTATCAACGGACAACTCTTTATTCGGCAAGGTGGATAGAGTGTATAAATCCGACAAAATAGCGGGCACCGATTCAACAATCTGTAAAGTGCGCTTTCTTAAAATCAAGAAACCCGAGTTTGGAGACAAGCACTGCTCACGGCACGGGCAAAAGGGCGTAATTGGTATGGTAATTCCGGAGGAGAATATGCCTTACACAAAAGATGGCATCCGCCCTGATATTATCATAAATCCCCACGCCATCCCTTCTCGTATGACAATAGGGCACTTGGTGGAGTGTATCTTTGCTAAACTATGCTGTATTGACGGGGTGCTAGGAGATGCTAGCGTTTTTATACCAATAGAAAAGGAGACAATCTATAGCCGATTGAAAGATAAGAACTTCAATAAATACGGCAACGAAATCCTATATAACGGATACACAGGGGCGCAAATAGAAACCGAGATATTTATTGGTCCGACATACTACTTTCGTCTAAAGCATATGGTTGCCGAGAAGATTAACTCTAGGGGCATCGGTAAGGTTATGGGGCTAACGAGGCAGCCTACCGAAGGTCGTCGCAAAGGCGGTGGGTTAAGGATAGGAGAGATGGAGCGTGATACTGTGCTGAGCCACGGCATATCCAACTTTATTAAAGAGAGTATGATGGAGCGGTCTGACAAGTTCAGTTGGTGTATATGTAAAAGATGCGGAACGCTAGTCGCCTTTAATATTAAAGAAAATATTAATATGTGTAGGAACTGTAATAATGACGATGTAGCCGTCATACAGACGCCATACGCCTTTAAACTATTCATACAAGAATTAGAAACTATGGGAATACAACCTAGATTAAATACCGAATTAATAGATATGCCTATAGACCAAGCGGAACTTGTTAGAATATCTAATGCTGGTGCTGGAGACGATGGCGATGATGACGCTGATGCTGCTACTGACAACGATACCGACGATGATGCTGGTGCCGGAACTGGCGCCGGCGACAATATAGATTATGCGCTATTTAATTCACAGATAGACAACTTTGCTACTAAAAATACAATAATAGATGAGAGGACTTGGAAAGATACCTACGACAATTACTTTAATAAAATTACCGGAGGTATGTATGATGAAGAGGAACGCAAAGAGGACGAAGAAAGTGAAGCGGATGAAGAAAGCGAAGCGGACGAAGAAAGCGAAGCGGACGAAGAAAGCGAAGCGGACGAAGAAAGCGAAGCGGACGAAGAAAGTGAAGCGGACGAAGAATATGACAAAAGACAAGAAGACGAAGAAGAGGACGAAGAAGAGGACGAAGAAGACGACGAAGAAGAGGATGAGAGTAGTAGCGAAATAGGATTGGAATTTAAAGGAGGAGGTAGCAGCAACGGAGGTAGCAGCAACGGAGGTAGCAGCAACGGAGGTAGCGATAGCGACAACAGCGATGGAGAAGAAATATGGAACGCTGACGCTGACGCAAAGACTGCCGATGCTAGCGACATTAAAGAGTTATTTATTGAGATGAAATGAATATAATGTATATAGAAAGGATTATTAAAAATAAATATTATTATTATAAAATAGATAGAATAACAATATGGAGGCAATAGAATACTTAGTATATACGCTGTTATTCCTAGTGCTAATCGCTTTTATCGGCGTAATCGGGTATATTATATATGACAATTATACATATAAGAATAACTTAACGGCAGATTTGAATACGAATTTTCTAGACATTAACCAGAACTTCAACTCAACATCTAACATTATAAGAAAGTTGCATATCAAGCACTCCAGCAATTTTAATGTGCTTGACGAGCGTATAGTAGCCTCAAGCGATACCTTAAATAAGACTATAGACGGTGTTAATACTAAGTATATGGCTTCTAGTAATGTCTTTGATAACAAGATTACCGATATATATGCTAAAAATACTATGAATAGCAACCTGTTCGTAAACCAAATAGACACCTTTGGCTATAATATGAATAAATATTTTACATTTAATAATACCGCGAACACCCCTTATAACGATGCGAACAAAAAGATATTTGAATATAGGGCGCTAGGGACTGACGGTGCTGGTAGCGGCACTAGCGGCACTAGCGGCACTAGCGGCGCAGGCGGCGCGGGAGGAGCCGGAGGCATTACTTCACGCCTAGACCTCATCGCAAAAACCACGGCGACCGCTGGATTAAAAATAAACTCAGACAATACCAACGCATTTGAGATATGTAATAAGGCGGGCACCAGTTGTTTTAATATGTTTGGTGATGATGACAGTCTTTATATTTATGGTAAAAATCAGGCTGCTGCTGCTAACAACATATATATAGGCAGCGCTAATAAAAATACTGCGCCTATCCGCATAGAAAAAGGCGTGGTTTTATTAAATGACATACAGGGCTCTAACTATACGATGAATAGTTCCAACGCTATTATAGCATATTTAGAATTCACCTCTAACAGGATTATGAAGGATGTTCTTGCTCTACACGCATCACAACAACCCCCAGCACCACCACCACCACCACCACCACCACCACCACCACCACCACCAC
>Ga0207934_1000029_pt1 | contig 36232 bp, 35 predicted proteins | sample LakMenE22Apr09ns_FD_150724 | JGI IMG/M metagenome (GOLD analysis project Ga0207934, IMG submission 150724) | Freshwater microbial communities from Lake Mendota, WI - 22APR2009 deep hole epilimnion (SPAdes) | ecosystem: Environmental > Aquatic > Freshwater > Lake > Epilimnion/Euphotic zone ... | reverse complement strand
TAGATATACTACTTACTTGATCAAATTTTTCTAAATTTAAAATTTGATTACTATTAATACTAATATTACTAGTAAAATTCAAATCTCCTCTAATATCTAATGTATTTGTTGGAGTTGTTGATGTTCCAATACCTACATTTCCTAAATTAAAATATGTATTTGTCATTAAATATTCAATAACTACTAATCCATTTTCTCCATCAAATAAACCAGTATTAGCACCTAAACTTATACCAGGTTGATAATAAGTATTTGTATTTTCTTGTGCTATTCTTGTTCCATTTACTTGAGCACCTGGTATACTTGTATTTGTTAAGGTATAACTAGCAGTATTTAAATATGAAGAACCACCTCCTCCAGCAGCAACATTAGCTGATGTCCAATTACCGCCACCGCCACCAAACCATCCAGCACCACCGCCACCTCCAAACGAATTATTTGCATTACCACCTTTATATTTACTACCAACACCAGCACCTGTACCACCAGTTGATTGAGTTCCTCCTCCTCCCGCACTAGGTGTTCCATTAAGAACACCAGTATTACCAGCATTACCTGTATTTCCTCCAGCATTACCTCCATGATATAAATTAGTAGTAGCACCAGCACCTCCACCACCACCAGCAATTAATATAGGAATGGCATTAGTATTAACAACTAATGTTGTAGCATTAACATTCATATTATCATTATCTATAAAAACACCACTTAATCCACCTCCTCCACCTAATGCCCAATTATTACCACTTCCAGCTATACCAAATCCTCCACCACCAAAAGCTAAACCACTATTTCCCGATTTAACGCCTTTTTTACCACCTTGACCTACTATTATTTTTAAACTGGTTATAGATGATACATTTAAAGTTCCTGAAACGAAACCTCCATTACCTCCAAAACCTCCTGGATTATGATTAGTACTAGCTGAGTTTGGATAATAAGCAGATGAACCACCACCAGCACCCCAACAATATATATTTATAGAACTTACTCCAAATGGAACATTAAATGTTTGTATAGTTCCTGAATAATTAAATATTTGAAATGTTATATTATTAGTATTATAATTAGTCCATTTATTAAGATCGAAATTTACAATTCGGGAGGAATTTGTTAAAAAACGAAGATTATTAACTTTCAAAATATTTCCACCAAACCATTCAATATTACTAATGTTTGAATTATTCATATTTAGAAAACCATTCATCTTTAAATTTCCATCAACATTCAAATTACTATTTAAAATATTTGTTCGAATTCCAACAGAACCTGAATTATAAACAAGATGAGAATTACTTAAATTCCATCTACTACCAATAAATCTATTATTATTTTTATAATTAATATCTGTATTTTCAATATTAATATTACTAACATTCATAACAATTCCATTAAATAAATTAACATTACTTATATTGCTAACATTCAAAACACCTTTTATTGCTACATTTCCAATAATATCAAGAGAATTATTTGGATTTGTTGTTCCAATTCCAACAAATCCCATATAATTATTCGAATTTCCCCATCTACTTAAAAATCTATTTATAACTCCCGAATTTTCAATAGATATATTACTAACATTCATAACACGTCCATTTAAATTTTCAATATTACTTATATTACTAACTTCTAAATTTCTATGAATTCTCATATTTCCAATAATATCCAGAGGATTATTTGGATTGGTTGTTCCTATACCAACATTCGAACTTATCAAAAAATTATTACCAATAATTATATTACAATTATTACTAATTCCATTATTATCTATAAGAATATTACCAATTCTAATACCATTATTAAGAACAATTCTTTCATTACTACTATTCGAATTATTCAAATTTCCTAAGATATTTAATGAATTATTTGACCAAAAAGTAGAAGAATTAAGAATTTGATTAGATGTGAATGATTTTACACCAGTTCCTCCAGATGATATTTTTAAAGTTCCTGACGAAATTGTTTCGGCACTAGTTCCTGAATTATTAATATAATCATTAGTTAATAAAGCACCATTTATAAAAATTTCATTACAAATAATACTACCATTTACATCAAGACGATTTTGAAATCGTGGAAAAGTTGTTCCAATACCGACAATGGAATAAGAATTGAAGATATTTGAATTTTCATCCAATTTAGTAATCCAACCACTATCAAAATATGGAATTCCATTATTTTTATAAATGATCCCATTAAGAATTAAATTATTAATATTGGCATCACCTGAAATAGAAGCATTTCCATAAATATTTAAATCATTATTAGTATTTTTATAAGAATATATTTCAACTCTTCCTTTAAATAATTCTTGAACTTGATTAGATGTTAGGACTTGATTGTAAATACGGAAATCATCTATATTACCATCAAAATATCCATTTAAATCACCAAAAGGTTTTCCAAAAAAATTATTAGTAAAATTAATATTTTCTATATTAACATCAGTTGGTAATGGTTCTGTGAAATTAGCTATAACACCATCAATATATATAATCCAACTTCCTTGAGTAGTTATAGACCATATAATATGATGCCAATTACCATCTATATAATTATTAGTAGTAATTCTATTTATTTGATTATTTCCATTATATATATCAAAATTTAATGTATTATTTTTAATATATCTTGATATTATTATCCATCTAGGTGCTCCTGAATTACCATTATTAAAATTAAATATACATGGCCAATTACCTGTATCTATATCATTCATTCTAAACCATAAACAAAATGAGATACCATTAACAGATTGAATATTATATAAATTAATTGAAGGTATTGATGAAGATTGAGATGATAAATAATCAAATTTAATAGAACCATTGCCTTTTATATAATTAATATTATCAAAAGTAGCACCATTATTAATAAGATTATATCCATTTCCACTACTATCTAATAACATTTGAGATGAGCTATCATCGAATTTATACCAAATTATTGGATTAATATTATTAGACATGTTTAATTGTTCTCTTCCAAATAATCTTATTTCATTAAAAGCCAAATCAGTATTATTTTTTGCTAACTTATTAAAAGTAAAACCAATATATAAATATAGTGTTGAATTATTAAACGATTTTGTATATAATTGATTAATATAATCAGTATGACTTATTCTTGTATTTTGAGATGCTTCTGATATTTCTATCCAATTAATTCCATCAATACTTCCATAACATTTCCATTCTCCTGGTGCATTATGTGTACCAATTCTATTATAAATATTATATTTAGTTAAAACAATAAATACTGGTAATTTAATAATAATCCAATCTCCTAAATAATCGGATCTTATATAATGAGATTTATTATATATTCCATTTGTGTAATTATTATACTTCCAGTTTGTCGGATCATCTGACATATAATTAAATAATTTTGATTTAGGTAGAGATGGATCAATGATAGATGATGAATATATTTCATAAGTTCCACTTCCATATGAAATCCCAGGTGAAGCATTTAATGTTATAATTTCTTTATAATAATTATCTGGATTAATATTTAAAATTTCTCCAGATGATAAAGATTCAGTTAAAGCAGAATTGAATGCTTTTGGAGGATATTGTCTTTCCAATGAATATGAATATGAATATTCATATTCTTTTAAAATAGGATAGGATTTATCTGGATTTAAAGAATCAAATAGAATTGAACCATTGGAGAAATTTATATCATAAGTTCCAGAGTTAATATTAGTATCATTAGTATAATTAAATTTAATAACGGATTTATGAGGAATTATTAATGAATTTTGGTTAGTTTTTATTAAATTTATTTCGAGTGAATTGATATTTAATTTAGACATAGAAACATTATTTCGAATATCTAAGAAATTCAATGGAATGGATGTTCCAAATCCAAAAAATCCAGTTGGATTAATAAAAGAAATATTTGAATTAAATTTTTGAATAGTAAAATCATTAATAGATAATGAATTATTAATTCCTATATTTGTTCCAAATCCAATAGTATTATTTGAATTTATAAATAAACTATTATTAAAATCAATATTTGACGTTGATTCGATATAAGGGTCATTTGAAGAAATATTAAAATTTAAATCATTTATAGAAAATATTCGATTATCCTCTTTATTTTTAAGAAGTTTAAAAGAAACCCCATCGGGATTATTTAAACCACTGAATTTAAGAAATTGTGAATTAGGAAATTTATAAGGTGTTATAGTTGTTTTGAAATAAGGATAAGGATATTTAATTATAACTATTCCTTGATATCCTAAACCTAGATTGCCATCACGATTGCCATCGCCCCCGTCTCCATAAAAATTTTTGATGACAGGGATAGATGAAGGTGTTCCGCCAATACCACCAGAACTTAATTGAATATTAGTAGTTGTAATATTTTCATTAAATCTATTATAGAAGATTTCAATTCTTCCTTTAAATAATTCTTGAATTTCGTTAATATCAAGAACTTTTAGATAAATTCTAAAATCTTTCATGGAACCTTGAAAGAATTCACCAATTCTCCCATTTTTATATGATTTATTTATGAATGGATTTAAAGAAGATGTTTCATAAATAATTCCATCACATGCTACGAAAATTCTTCCAGATGGATTTATGGAACAGATGAAATGATGATATAATCCATCAAGAAGATTAATATTAAAAGAAATGGAAGTTATTAAACCATTATTACTAATTTTAAATTCATTTTTATGTAAAGAGATATATTCATTTGAATTTTCTATAGTTCTAAAAATCCAAATATTATCACCTATATTAATTTCAGGTTTTATCCAAAATGAGAAAGAAATTCCAGTAGAAATCCATAATTGATTAATAGTTGGTGTTAAATATGCTCCATATTCTAAATAAATATCATTAGTATTTTTAATAATATTTCCTGAGATTATAAGATTATCATTAAAACCCGATGATAAATTAAATTTATACCAATATTCAGGTTCTATAGAAGTTAATATTGGGAATGATAAATAAGTCTCATTAGCGAATGTTATAAATCCTTCATTAAATATTGCCGAATATGTGCCAGCATTTATATAAGTATTCAAAGGATTTCTATTAATTTTGAAGATATGATTATCATATGGGATAGTAATTGATGAATTTTCCTTAATAGTTCTAATAAGATTTTGATTTAAATGAGAACCACCAGAACCTCCTTGAATTTGATTTGAAGGTAGATTAAATATCGAAGAACCTCCATTAGTCGTCGAAGGAGTAATTATAATAGGTCTTCCGTTTAATTCCCATTCATTAAAATTCAAATATTTTAAACTTCCATTAATCTTATTAACAACTAATCCATAATATAAATAAGGTTTTGTAGGTAATGGTGATAAATTTTCTGTGTATTTAAAATTTGAATAAGTAAGACTTACAGAAGATGTTCTTTCTGTAATTACATCCCAATCAATACCATTAACCGAACCATAAATCTTATATTTATTTGGAGCTCCATTATTTTCTGTATTAATTAAGAATGAAAATGAAGTTAATAAGATAGGAATAGGTAATTTTATACAAACCCAATCTCCTTTATATTGAAACTCAACTAAGTAATTTGATTTATAATAAGTAAAATTTGAAGAGTTATATTGTTCTTCTAAAAAAACTGCTTCAATAACATTAGAATTATTCAAACAATTAAAAAGATTTATAGCATCAAATGAAGTATTTGATTTTCTAGAACTATAAAAAATGTCATAAGGATTAGAATTCACATAGATAGTAGATTTATAACAATTCCTATTTAAAAATGTTGTAGTTATTATTGGTGAATTTGAAGTGAATGTTTGTGGAGGAAATCGTTGAATTTCTCCATAACTTGAACCATCCCAATAAGCACCATCACCACCACCTATAGCACTTATAATTTCTTGTTCATTAGTAACTATTTTAGATATTCTTTCATTACTATTAACACTATCAATACCAATAATGATATCATAAGTATTTGCTGGAATTATAATAGATGGATTATAGATGATTTGACCACAACCTCCACCACCAGCACCACCGAATATTGAAAAATCACCACCACGACCTCCAGCACCTACGATTAATAATTCACATGGGGTCTCTTCTTTAAAAATGATTGAACCATTAGAATTGAATATGATATAGGCATAATTATCATTAAGATAGGTTAAGTTTCCATTTATATAAGAGGGTAGTGTTTGAAGTATTCGTAAAAAATTAGGTGTTGTTGTATTATTATTAATATGAGAATTCATCTCTTTTTATTAATAAAAGAGAAAAATGAATTAAAAAAAATGATTTACGCAAATAAAATTTTATTATTATTTGGATGATGTTAAATGTTATAAATTTATTAATTGAGACATTGGAAATTAAGGAAGAAGATAATAGAGAAATAATAAATATTTATGATGTTTTCATGATGTTTATATTGATATTAATGATTTCATTATTATATATAGTTGAATTTTTAATATCTCCTATAATAATTATCGAATATTTATTTATTAATTTATGTAAAAAAGATAATGAATTATTAAATAAGAATGATATCATATTGGAGATGACAAAATTGGATGAAATTAAAGATGAAATTACGAATGGTGAATATTTATTCGAATGTAATCGATTGATGAATAAATATAATAAATGTATTAAATTGATATAAATCTTAAAAAAAATTGATTTATTTCAAGGAATAAAAATTCATCTCGCTTAATGCCTGCTGAAAAAGTTCGCTGTGCTTGTGGTTGTTATGTTGGCAAGTTCTATATGAACAAACACAAGCAAACCAAGAAACATTTGAAATTGATGGAAGTTATTCGTCCATCAACTTTAGATGATATTATGAAGGCGATGAACGAGTTGGAAGAAAAGGTTGATGAAATATCGAGTGGGGAATATTTGAGCGAATGTAATCGGTTGAAGTCAATCTATGACCGATTGAAGAGAACGGATTTCTTAGCATCTATTGGGCTTGTCTAATTTTTGTTTTTTTAAATTGATTTAATTTTATGTATTAAATTAATATAAATCTAAAAAAAAATTGATTTTATCAATTGAAGATAATAATTACCTCATTAATGCCTGTTGATAAAGTTCGCTGTGCTTGTGGATGTTATATTGGAAAGTTCGGTTTGAACAAACATAAGAAGACGAAGAAGCATTTGAGATTGATGGAAAACAATCGTCCGCAAACTATTGAAGATATTATGAAGGAGATGAGTGAGTTGGAAGAAAAGATTGATGAAATAAGCAGTGGAGAATATTTGCTTGAATGTAATCGATTGAAGTCAATCTACGACCGATTGAAAAGGAATGAAGGTTTGAGAATGATTGATAATGAACTTGTTGATTTATCATCAATCATTAGGATATTGTTTGGATAATTTTTGTTTTTTATTATCTAAAATATAATAAGATATGGATGAATTAATTAATCAAGCTCCAGCGAATATTGATGAGAAAATAATTAAGGAGATATATGAAAAAAATAATGGAAATGTAATGAATTCATTAATGGAGTTATGGGAAATTAAGGAAGATATTAAAGCACCTACAAATGAACAAAAGGAATGGAATGAGATAAGAGATACTTGTGATATATTCGACGGAGAGATGAATAATATGATGGCAAAATTAAGGACGAGAAATGTATAACATATAAAGAAGATAATCAATTTTAACGATAAATATTTTATGATTAATTAAATAATAATTTAAATAATAGTTTTTATGTTTTTGATAGACGATAGCTATATTATTTTTATAAGTAATTTCACTAATAATTTTATTATATAATCTATCATTATCTCTTAAATTAATGATAAGTTTTCCATAGGAATTTTGTAATGATTTTTCTTTATTTTCTTTAAAATTTTTAAGAAGACTATTACATTCATTAATATAATCACCTTCTTTCATAAGTAATTTATTTTCATCCAATTCATTCATTTTTTCATTAAGATTATCAAATAATTCTTCATTATAACATTCGGCATAATCTTTTATAGGATTATTAGTAATAAATTCAATATGTTTTTTTGAATATATGTGAATACGAAAATAGTTGTGATTAACAGAAGAACCACAAGGACAATTAATTTTATAATTCATTGAAAATAATTATAAAATATTTAAATCATTTTTTTAATTAAGATGAATAAATATAGTTATAATGAATTATTTAATTTAATAAGAATTCAACAAGAAGAAGAAAATAAAGGAAAGGAACCAAAACAAGAATTTGGAGGGGATTTTATTAGATTTATAAATAATCCAACAAAATCAAATTTTAATAATACTATTACAAATTTAACAAGTTCTAAAAAAGAAGAAATACCTGATGATATATCCAAATATACATATCGGTCTTCTTAATGATTTAAAGAAAGAATAATAATAAATTTTAATATGAATAATAATATCAATAATAGTGAATATTTGTTAAATATAAAAACAATTCAAGCATCTACGATAAAATTGGTGATAGATGCTATGAAGGAGATTTTAATGGATGTTAATTTAGAATTTGATGATACTGGTATGAAAATTATAGCATTAGACAATACTCATATAGTTCTCATACATTTAAAATTAGAGGCGGAGAAGTTTGAAAGATATTATTGTGAGAAGAAATTATATGTTGGGATAAATATGTTAAAATTTCATATGTTAATAAAGACGATAACAAATAGTGATATATTATCATTATTTATTCTTAAGAGTGATCCTAATATTCTTGGGATTACTATAGAAAATGGAGAGAGAAATGTAAAGACTACTTATCGATTATCAATGTTAGATATAGATGTTGTTAATGTTGATATACCTCCTCAGGATTTTAATACGATTATAACTATGCCTTCATCATATTTACAAAAGATTATAAGAGATATGCACAATTTGGCAGAATTCATTGAAATTAAGAATGAGAATGATAAGTTAATATTAAGTTGTCAAGGTGAATTTTGTTGCCAAGAGACGATATTAGGAACAGAGAAATCTCAAAATATTAATATGAGGAAAAATAATGAATTAGCTACAGGAGGAGAGAATAAGGATGTTATTCAGGGTGTATTTAGTCTAAAATATTTAAGTATTTTTACGAAATGCACTAATTTGTCATCATCTGTTGAGATTTATTTAAAAAATGCTTATCCTATTATTCTTCAATATTCGATAGCATCGATGGGAACAGTTAGACTATGTTTAGCTCAAAAGAATGATGATTAATTGAAGATAAAACAGGTTTTAATTCTTTTTCAATAATATCTTGTTTAATATAATTGATATGTTCATTTTCAAGATAATTAGTAATGATATGAATAATAGGATTATGGTCATTAATATTATTTTTATTAGTTTTTAGAATAATATTTATTTTATTTTTATTAGATATATCAATTGATAGATATATATAAAAACGGAATTTATAAACAAAATCAAAATTATCAAATAATGGATTATTATTTAATCTTATTTCATATTTAATAGAATTATCTTCCAATGTTTCAGTTATTAAATATGAAATTTCTTTAATATCTTTATTATCATTAAATAAATCTTTAAGAATTGGAAAATATATAAAAATGTTCTTATATGGATAAAATTTTATAAAAGTTCTTTTCGTTTCATCAATAATATTTATTTCATATTTTTTTAGATGAAATAATGTTTCTATTATTATAGGATTTGAAATTATAATAGAATAAAAATCTTTTATAGTCATATTCTTAAAGAATTTTAAATGATAATTTTTATATATAATCAATGTGAGATTTATACATAAGAGTTGAATAAGAAGGTAGATTAAAATTATAATTTTCCTTATTAATATTTTTATTAGATTTAATCCAAACTCTAATAATATAATAATTCTTTTTTGGACTAATTGAAATTCCATTAATATTACTAGAAATTATATCATCTATTCCAAGAGTTTCTCCAATTATCAATGAAGTAATTTCAAATAATTTCTCTAAAATATCTTCCTTATTTATCTTTAGCGAAAAACAACCGCCATTTTTATTATTATCATCTTCCCATCTAGGTGTTATATGTTCCCTCATTATAAAAAACATTCCTCTCATCCATAAATCATTAAATGACTTAAATACATTAATATAATCTTCTATACTGCTAATAGTTGTAATAAATTTATAAGAATTTGCTTCCCAATTCATGTCATAAGGATCATGAAAATACAATGACCAAACATCATTTAAATAATTATCATCCATTATTAATTTAATTAGATTAATATTTCTTTTATATAAGAATTAGTATATTATTTGTTAAATAATGTTAATTCTCTATATTATTATTTCAGTATCATTATTTAATTTTTATTTAGATGAATATAAATATTATAAATATAAGGTTTTAGAAGACGAAGTTAAAGAATATAGGAAAATGAAAAGAAAATTAAATAAATGGAGATATTCTAAATTTAAAATGATTGAAATTTTAGATAATTCTATATATAAATTAAAGAAAATACGATTAAATTATTTTATTAAAAAATGATAATTTTATTATTTTTACATTTAATAATAATGGATATTATTAAGAGACCTCGTGGAAGACCTAAGAAGATTGTGGAGGAGGTTATTGAAAAGATACCTACTGGAAAACCTCGTGGAAGACCTAAGAAGATTGTGGAGGAGGTTATTGAAAAGATACCTACTGGAAAACCTCGTGGAAGACCTAAGAAGATTGTGGAGGAGGTTATTGAAAAGATACCTAAGAAGATTGTGGAGGAGGTTATTGAAAATAGGATTAAATATTATGAAGGTATTAAAAAACGATTGAAGGATATTGATAATATAAGAATGGAGGGAAACCAGATATATATAGGTAATATTAAGATTATTAAGAGAATAGGTAGTGAAAGTAAGAATGGGATAATATTATTAGGGGAATTAGATAATTTTAAGATTGCTTTAAAAATAGCTAAATATAATCCAAAGAAGACGAATGAATTAGATACATTTAAGATTGTATCTAATGCGGTTCTTAATAAAGAAACTAATAATTTTCCAATACTTTATGATTATAATATTTATGAACCATTAAGGAATATTGAAAGATTTCCAAAGATATTTCATAAATTCATAAAAAATCCATTTATTATTTATTTTAATGAAATAGCTGATGGAGATTTAAAAGAATTTCTTAATGAAAATTATGATAATGATGAATTGATAATTAATGCTTTATATCAAGTTTTAATGTCATTAGTAGATTTTTATAAAATTACTGGTAAATTTCATAATGATAGTCATTCAGGAAATTTCTTATATCATAAGATATCATTATCTAATAAGGATTTTGAATATATGAATGGAGATGATAAATATAAGATAAGAAATTTAGGATATTTATTTGTAATATGGGATTTAGAGAAATCAAGCGAATTTCATAAACATAAATATAGAATTAATAGTGATATAGAAAAATTATTAATGGAATTTTCTAATGAAAATGATAGGATTAAAGGTTTTATGAGTGCTAAGAAACCATACGGGATACCTGTAAAGATGATAGTAATGGATTTATATAAGAATTTGATATTAAATAACGAGGCTTCATTTTATGAGATGGGATATTCTACTAAAAAGATGAAGGAATTAATAAATATTATATTTAGAAAAATCATATAAACCTTTTGAATTATTTTTTAAATAAGATAAAAAATATGGGGAAAGTATTAGTTTTATATGTTTTTCATGAAATGAATAAAAGAGTTGATATTTTTTTAAAAAAATGTATATTTAAAGATGATAATGTAGATTTTTTAGTTATTTCAAATGGATATAATGAAAATTTAGATTTACCTTCATATGTGAAGGTAATTAGAAGAAATAATGTTGGATTTGATTTTGGAGGTTGGAGTGAAGGTCTATTAAGAGATGAATTATATAAAAAATATGATTATTTTATATTTGCCAATTCATCTATAGTTGGTCCATTTATTCCTGATTATTATAAAGATAATTGGACATCAATTTTTATTAATGGTCTTAATGATGATATTAAATTATATGGAGTTACTATAAATGCTGATAAAGACCCATTATTTAGAAGTCATGTTCAATCATACTTATTCACAATGGATAAATCAATATTAAAATTCTTAATAGATAAGGAAATATTTAGTTTAACTAATATATCATTAACTATGAAAGATTGCATTGAAAATAAAGAAGTATTAATGTCGAGATTTATAATTGATAATGGATGGAATATAGGAGCTGTTTGTAATTATTATAATAGTGTTGATTTTAGATTTAAAGAAAAACAACCACATGAATATGATATGAATTTTACTGGAGATTTAACTTATAATAAATATAGAGATAAGTTATGGAATGAATATCAAATCGTTTTTATAAAGGGATCATATTTTGGAATTATATAAGGATATTAGATAAATATAATAATGAAAAATGTCAATTGATGAATATATTTGTGAAGGATGTAATTATACTATTGGAGATATTCATTTAGTTTATAAGATTAATGATATATATTTTTGTAAATGTTGTTTTTATGATTATATAAATACGAATATTGAGATAATAGTTGATAAGGAATTAAAGGTTAAGGATTTTAATTATCGATATTTTAGGAGAAATAAGATTATTTATTTGAGGATGATGAAAAATCTAGGGAAGGATTTATTTAAGATGAATAAGAATAATTTAATATCATATATTCAATTAAATTCTTTAAATTTGGATATAAATTTTGATATGAAATGTGAAGAAATTTTAAATGAATTGGTAAAACAATTCAGGGAAAATAAATTATCAAATTCAACTGATATAATAGATGATTCATATACCTTAGAAGAATTGGGTGAATTAAATATGAGGTTTAAGATAAAATTTAAGTTAAGTGAATTAAATAAGGAGATGAATATAAAAATCCTTAACAAACTCCTTAACAAATTTTAATTTTTTTTTTAATTTAAATATTTTTCGAAATAAAATATTTATTATGGCGGAAATTATTATAGAAAAATGTGGTGAAGAAAAAATAAAATCTAAAAATTGTCTTATTAAATTTAATATTATGGATGATAATGTTTCTTTTATTAAAAGTGATGAATGTGGAAGATGTAAATATAGATGGTGTATAAATTGTAAAAAATATAATGATGAATTAAATGAATTAATGATTGAATATCAAAGAAAAGAACATATTGAAGATGAAAAAGAGAAGGAAGTATATATTAGAAAAACAGATTGGAATAAATTATCAAAAAATCTTGATTATTGTAAGAATTTATTAAATAAAGATAATGATAATTATCATAGATTAATTGAAATTGAAGATGAAGAATTTAGAAAAAAAGAGAAGATTAATGAGGAAAAAGCTAGAAAAATATATGATAATATGAAATATCGTAATAAAGAACGAGATATAAATATGAAAAATTCATTGGAAGAATATATGAATATTCCTATTAAAGATGAATTTAAGAAAATTTTAGATAATATTGATATTTTTGAAATAAAAGCTATTAAATGTCATAGATGTGATAAATATAAATGTTTTCCATTTAATTTTGAGAAAATTTATTATTATTATAATTTTAAAATTCCAGATATTTATTATCATAATTGTAGAATTCTAATAAATAATATATGGAATACAAAATATATCCCTAATATTTGTGATGTATGTTTCACTGAAATTCTTGAAATAAATAAGAAAAATTATGATAAATATGTTGAAAATAATACTTATATTTGTTCTTGTGGAAAATCTTGGTGTAGTATTTATAAGAAGAATTCATATTATTGGAAAAATGAGATTAAAACTCACGAAGAAACTAATTATATTCATCAATTATATTTAAAACATATTGATACCTTTTGTGATTTAAAGGATTTTCTTGGATTTAATTTATTTATAAAGAAACGAAATGAATTAATTGAATTTATAAAAAATAGAAATATTGATTTTATAATTGTTGATGTAATGAATACAAAACAAATATTAGAAGGTTTAATAGAAATATTTAAGAAAAATAATAAGAAATTCCCTATAATCAATAATGATTATGAAATATTTAATTTTTTGAATAGAAATGAATTACGGGATATGATAATAGAATTTAAATTAAAAATTCCTTATTATAAAACACTTACAAAAGAACAATTAATTAATAAGATTATTAATTATAAATAATTTTGGGACAAATCAAAAGTTTCAATTAATGAAAATTGTTTCAAAACCTATGTCTAAATGAAATTAAGAAACTTCTAAAACAATTGATAAATATTATTATAAAAGAATAAATTATAAAAATAAATAAATGGAAAGATTATTTAAATGTGAAAGTTGTAAAATTAATAAACAATTGAGCGAATATCATAGAAAACCAAATATTAGATATCATTATCATCAATGTAAAATATGTAATATAAAATACTATATAAAAGATTATATAGTAAATAAAAAAATAGCAAATAAACATAATATAACTTTAAATGAATTGAAAGAATTAAAAAAAGATGGATTATATACTACAACTGATATATACGATGATTTTATTGGTGAATTATTTAGTATTAATGATGAAAATATAAAAAATGAAGGTAATTTATTATATGAATTAATATATAATAAATTATTATCAGAAAATAAACAATTTTTAATATAAATTTTCTTTAATAAAACCTTTATTATCAAATACATATAATTTAAAATTATATCTATTATCAATACATGCTTGTTTTTTTAAAGGAATATCTTCAATATCTTTTTCATAAGTCCAAGTAGATTTTACTTCATAAATACAATTTATTTTAGGAATAAATACATCACAATAATATCTATGTTTCTTATCATTTTTATCATACCATATTACAGGAACATTACTTCTATTTGTAATTATATCATCATATATATACCCTTCTTTAATAAGAATGTCTAATAAGAAAGGTTCGTATCCTTGAACAACAACAATATTACCACAAGGAAATATAAATGATTTTAATTTATATGAATTTTTAGATTGTTTTTCAGATATTTCAGCATTTTGTGCTGGATATTCAACACCATATTTAGCTATATTAGTTTGTTTTGATTTATTTTGAAATTCTTTAACTTGAAAAGTATGTTCAACTCCATATTTATCTAAATTAGTTTGTTTAATTTTATCTTTTATTTCTTGTGATTGTAAAGGATTTTCAAAACCATATTTAGCTATATTAGTTTGTTTTGATTTATTTTGAAATTCTTTAACTTGGAAAGTATGTTCAACTCCATATTTATCTAAATTAGTTTGTTTAATTTTATTTTTAATTTCTTGCGATTGTAAAGAATATTCAACTCCATATTTATCTAAATTAGTTTTTTTAATTTTATTTTTAATTTCTTGTGATTGTGATTGATGTTCCACGCTATATTTATTTAAAATTGTTTCTTTAATTTTATCTCTTATTGCTTGTGATAGTAAAGGATTTTCAAAACCATATTTATCTAAACATGTTTTTTTAATTTTATCTTTAATTTCTTGCGATTGAAATGGATTTTCAAAACCATATTTAACTAAATTAGTTTGTTTAATTTTATCTCTTATTTCTTGTGATTGTAATGTATTTTCAAAACCATATTTATCTAAACATGTTTTTTTAATTTTATCTTTTATTTCTTGTGATTGTAAAGGATATTCAACTCCATATTTATCTAAATTAGTTTTTTTAATTTTATCTGTTATTTCTTGTGATTGAGATATATGTTCTACACCATATTTATCCAAACAGGTTTGTTTATATTTTTCTTTAAATTCATGTGATTTAGAGATATGTTCTACTCCATATTTATCTAAACATGTTTTTTTAATTTTATCTTTTATTTCTTGTGATTGTAAAGGATATTCAACTCCATATTTAACTAAATTAGTTTGTTTAATTTTATCTTTTATTTCTTGTGATTGAGAGATATGTTCTACTCCATATTTATCTAAATTAGTTTTTTTAAATTTATATTGTTTTATATTATTTGTACATATATTACAATATGCACCACTATTTTGATTTAATTGTCTAAAAGTTTTTTTATAATTATTACCACATTTACAAATAAATTCTATTTTTATATCTCTATTATATTTTTCTATTTTTTCAAAATCTATTATACACTTATCTCTATTACAAATTTCTTCTAATAATTTTTTATCATATTTTGTTTTAGTCATTATATTTATTTAACTTCAATTATAATTTCATTTTTTTAAATATATAACTATTTATGATAAGGCAAAATAATAAATATAATTATCTTTAATAAAAAAGCTATTAATTGATTACTTTATCATTAAGAGGATAAGTAAAAAAATACGAGATAATTCATGATAGAAATAATAACTCCGTTCAAAATATTTACTACTTCTAAAAATAAATTGATAAATATTTTTTGGTTAAAAAATAATATTGGGACAAATTAAAAGTTTCAATTAATGAAAATTGTTTCAAAACCTAGGTCTAAATGAAATTAAGAAACTTCTAAAAAATGATTTAATTTATTCATTTTATTTTTATAAATAAATGAATGACAACTACTATAATATGTTTTATGATAGTAATAAACAAAATAATAATTCTGTAAGTAATATTGAAATAAATTGCGAACCTATTATAAATAATATAGAAGAATGGAATTTTGCTAAATTATCAAATGATCATTATAATGAAAATATTGTAATAAAATGTGGATGTAAATCAACTCTTTGCTTTCCGCAAGATTTTGAAGAAATACATAAATATTTCAATTTCGACATTCCAAAAAAATATTATAGATTATGTGAATATTTTAAAGATTCAATAAAATATTATAAATATTTTCCTAATTATTGTAATAAATGTTTCAAAAAAAAAATAGAAATAGATTTAAAATGGCAAAAAAAGTATGATGAAAAACAAACTTATTTATGTTATTGTGGAAAAGAAATATTTATTCCTTTTAAAAAAAATTCATTTTTATGGAAATATAATATTATTATACATGAAGAAAAAAATTATAATCATTTATTATATGTAAAAGAATTTGATACATATTGTGAAATTAATAATAAATTAGGATTTAATCTATTCATGAAAAAAAGAAATGAATTAGAAGAGTTTGTAATTAATAATAATATTAATTTTAAAATACTTGTAAATATGACTGCTATTGAAATATTGAAGGGATTAATTAATTTATTTAAAAAAAATAATAAATCTTTTCCAATTAAGAACAGAGACTATGATATATTTAATGAATTAACATATGATGAATTAGCTTTTATGATAATAGAATTTAAATTAAAAATTCCTTATTATAAAACACTTACAAAAGAACAATTAATTAATAAAATTATAAATTATTAAAAAATGATTTTTAATTTAGAGAAAAATTTTTTATAAAAATGTCTAAATCTCGTGGATATATTTATTTAATATCATTTGATAATACGACTGATATTTATATTGGTAAAACTATACAAGATATTTCAAAAAGATTTTACGATCATTTATATTATTCTAAATCAATAGTTTATGAATATATGAAAGTAAATAATTTTACCAATGATAATGCTCATATAGATATTATAGATAGTCTTGATATGAACGAAGAAATTTCGCTAACATATTATAATAAAGAATGTGGTATTATTGATAATTGTTTTAGATTAAATTTATTAGAAAAATTTCATATTAGAAGCTATATTGAAAAAAGTAGATATAATTTGCTTAATATAAATAAATATCCATTATTTAATTATTATTTATATGATGAATTTATTTTAAAGAAGAAAATTAAATACTAATGACATTATAAAAGCCTTCTTCGATAGTTGGTTTAACATATTTTTTTCTGAAAACATAATAGGTGATTTTAGGAATTACTTTATCTCTTTTATTATTTCTAAACATTGCTGTAGTAATATCAGTTTTTAGATTAATACATCTTATAGGTATATTTTTACTTTTTGCGAAATCAATATATTCTTTTCTTTTTTCTATAGATGGATTTGTAGCATCGAATATAACTGAATAATTATCTTTAACATATTTCTCAGCTTCTTTAATCATATTCTTACTATTTTTCAATAAATCTCCATTTATTACTACATATCTCTTAGTATCAAATGTATTTGCTATAGTTGTTTTTCCACTTCCTGGATATCCTACTAATACTATTATTTCTTGTTTATCAAATGCTTTAATTATTGGTTTTTTATCATCATTAATATGAAATAAATCATCTGGAGAATAAATATTTTTAATATTGATATTTTCAGCAAATTTCTTATCACTATCAGACCAGTCTCCTTGTCTTCCTAAAGCATCACCAACGAAAAATGATTTTTTCATATCTATTTTTTTATTTTTAATGATAATATCAAACATAGTTCTATTAGGTTTTTTATCATTATCATCATATCCAACAGATATTAAAGATGGAATTTTTAATGTTGATAAAACATTAGTAATTTGTTGTAATTTCATTTCAGTATTTTTTGTTTGATTTGATATGATAACTATACAAAAACCTTTTTCATAATATTTTTGTAAAACTTCTGGAACTTTTTCTGTCATCCATTTCCAATCATCTAAAGATTTTGAAAAAGTTCCATTTGATAATGGTTTAACAAGTGTCCAATCATAATCAAACATAGCCATTTTTTGTCTTAAACGAAATTTACCAATTTTAACGATATGTGGTGGCATAATATACCTATATAATTAATATTTTTAAATAATCATTTTTTATACTAAAAATTAAAAAAAATGATTTAGATTAAAAATAAAAGAATTAATCAAATGGAATCATACATTATCAATACTTCAATTGGATTTGTTAGTGATAATAAAGGAGATACTTTTATTGAAATTGGTGGTGATATCGAAAGAAATGAAGAAATTAATGATAATGGTAATTTCTTAATGAGAAAAATAAGGAATTTGTTTAAAATTAGAAAATCTAATAAAATAGATGCTGAAGAATTTGTCTAATTTTTTATTTCTTGGGAGGAAAATGATGAGAAATTAGTCGTTGAAGAACGAAGAATGTTACTACATCACCCTCCTTTACATTAAGAATTTTCTTAAGCTTCTCGTCAGGAAGAATAATACGTTTATTATCAGGCTTATTAAGATTATGTTCCTTTACATAACTATTAATATATCGAGTGATATCAGTTCGGGATTTCTCAGTTCCTTGAGGAACACCAATAAATTCACATAGTTCCTCACTAATCTTATTAGGTTTAGCAAAACCTGATGGAGACTTACGAGCATTCTCACGCTTCTTCTGGATTTTATCTACAATCTTCTTAAGTTTATCATAATCCTTAGAAACCTGTTTAAGTGCTACCTGAATTTCCTTATTTAGTGTCGTTAGACTTGAAATCTTATCTACTAGAACCTTAAATACATCCTCAACTACATCCTTATCTTCAACACCCTCTTCCTTAACTGGAACTTCTTTCACCTCTTCCTTAGGAGCATCCTTTGGAGCATCCTTCGGAACTACTTTAGCATCTTCTTTAGAGGCATCCTTGACAGCGTCTTTAGCAACAGCTTTAGCTACAACCTTTTTCTTTGGTTCTTCAACAACTACAGGTGTTTGTGGTGCGGGAGGAGGCGGGACAACTTCAGGAACAGGAGCAGGTTTTTTAGTTGGAGCCATTTTTAATATGATAATTATATTAAAACATTTCTTTATATCATTTTAATTTTAGACAGGATTTCAATCATATTTTTTTTATCTGCGTCTAATAATTCGCACCATTTTTCTTTTTCAATAGGTTTAATATTAAATTTAATTATGAAATCTCCTTGACATTTAATTCCTTTATTTTTGATGATATGGATAAAGGTGAATGGTTGAATATCAAATTCGATCATATCATTATTAAAATATTCGATAGTTCTTTTACCACCATTTAGATATTCGCATAAATCTATATTTAAATCAAGATAGATATCGGTATCAATATGATAAAAACCATTATTAATAATTTTATCATTGATTAAGTCCATGGAAATCATTATTTCATGTTCATCATCATTATCATCAAAATAATTAATAGTATGTGATGGATATTTGGAACAATCTAGATTTATATAAATAGGTTCATCTAATTTTCTTAAAAAAATCCTTAATTTCTTTTTATTAGGACTGAAAAGTTCTTGATATTTGATATCGACTGAGATTGAATGTTTCTTAATTTTTGTTCGCATCTTTTTAATGACATCGACAACTCCTTTGAATAAATTGCTATTAGTAAAATCATTAAAAGAATTCATCCAATCATTATAATCCCAATCATCATCTTCAAATTCAACTTCTTCATTTAATAATTTTTTATAGGCATTAGTAGCATCCATAAAATCCTTAATTTTCTTTTTCTTTTCCTTTTCATCTTTGATATTATTTAATTTATCTGGATGTGAATTTAATGCTATTTTTTTATAAGCCTTTTTAACTTCTTCTATAGAACTATTATCAGGTAGATTAAGTATTTTAAAAGGATTATTTAACATTAACTTAAAAATTATATTTGATTATAATTTTAAATAGAAATGAATTATAAATGTCATTATGATATTGCTTCTGTTATATTTGATGATGAATATATATCCTCAAGTTTTAAATATGATGAAGATAAGTCGAAATGGTTTTATAAGGATATAGATGATACATGGAATGAGGATAAGAAATTAATGAAATTGAAATATGAGATAACGACAAGAGGTTTTGATAAATTTATAAAGAAATATGAGAAGGTGAATGAGAAGAAGGATGAGATAAGTTTTTATAATTCTGTTTTTTATTTAGAGACGGCGTTAAATTTAAAGAAAGATAATTATATAAAAAAAGTTATTAAGGAATTAAAACAATTTTATTAAATTCTATTAGAAAATGAATATTGAAAAAATTAAAGAAGATTTATTAAAACATTTTGGTGATAATTATGAAATTCCTGAAGTTATTTCATATATAAAACAAATAAAATCATTAAAAATATTAAGATATAAAAATATAACTTTTAAAATTTATTATAAGACTGATGATGATTTAGATTTAAATCTTATTAAGAGAGTTATGAAAAGAGGTGCTTTTGTATTAAAAAGCAAACAGATGACAATTCATTTAATACCATCGCCTGCTAAAAAGATATTAAAGGAAGATGGGATAATGACAAGTGAAAATATAAATAGTGGTTTTACTTATACAAATAGAAATGATATATATATATTTCGAAAAGAAGAATTTCCAAAGGTAGTTATTCACGAATTAATTCATCATGATTTAAATATCCATCGTGATGAATTTAATGAAAAAAATAAGAGATTATTAAAGGAACATTTTAATATTTGCGATGAGACAACATTAATATTAAATGAAGCTATAATTGAATTATGGGCGACAATTTTTCAATTGGCTTTTGTATGTATTGATTATCGTTTAGAATTTAGAGAAATATTTAAAATAGAAGCTTTATATTCATTATATAAATGTCATCAAATTTTTAAAATTCAAAAAGGAGATAAATGGAAAGATAGATGTAATATATATAGTTATATAATATTCAAAACGATATTATTAATAAATTTAAATGAATATATTAAAATTTATATGTATCCAAATAAATATGATGATACAACTTTAACTGAATTTCTAATAAAACATTCGAAACTTCCAGATATTCAAGAAAATCCTAAATATTCATCGAAAATTAAAAGAGAAGATAAATCCTTGTGTTTTATGTTATTTAGCGATGTTTAATTTGATTTAAAGAATTATAAATGAAGAATAAATAAATGAGAAATCATGCTTTTGTTGAAGAAGTAGCGTCAAAAATGGTTTTATATAATAATAATGAATATTTGATAGATTTGGATGAGATGATTACAATAAATAAATATGGAACAACTATATCAAATTTATTGGCAAATATAAAGAATATATTATCGAATAATAATATTGATATAAAAATAATGAAGAATTCGTTAAAAAAATATATATTTCAAATATTATTATTTGAGAATGGTAATAGTTGTTGTTTAGAAATTATTTAGTTTAAATTACATAAATAGATAGTTCTATCAAATAGAGCTATTATTTCGTCCATAATATTTTGTATTTCGCAATTAGCTTTAAAAGTTTTATTACGAATTCCTCTAACAACTTCTCTCTCTGTTTCTAAATAATTAATAAGATTGCTAATATCGGTAGTAGCTTTCATATTAATTTCAAATATTTCTAATGGTTGTTTATTGAAACGACCGATATAAACTTCTAATAATTTATCAACTAGTTCGCTTAATCCTTCATGTAAATCGTCAAGGGTTTTATGAGTTGAATATTTCATAGTTGAGAAATGAAATAATTTAATTTGTCCAATTAATCCAAAAAAATATTCAAATAAATTCTTTGTCGCTGTCATCTATAATTAATAAAAATAAAAAATTATATTAAATAATTCCAATCATCTTCATAGAAACATTTTTTCTCAAAATCATCTAACATCATTTCTTCGAAACTTTCTCTAATACGTTTCTCATATTTGAGATTGAGAAAATATTTCCTAATCAACTTCTTCTTGTAATAAGACATAACTTTATTTTTTCTTATAAAAAATCAATTTTTAAAATTTTTTATATAAAATAAAAACAAATTTAGATAATTAATAATGTCTATTGAAGATATTGATTATTTAAAAAAGAATAGTGTTAAAGAGACATTCTTATTTATTGTTGATAGTAAAGATAGAGATTATCTTAAATATCCTGACCCTAATTATTATTCATTTAAATTAAATACTCCTTTTAAAAATGTTATAGGAATTGAAGTTATTGATTATAGTATACCTCGAACTATGTATTCATTGGATATTTATAATAATAATTTATTTATTTATATTGCTAATAGTTCGAATGATTTTATCGTTAATAATGGATTAGACCCTTTAAATGCTAATATGAATATATTTACAAAATTTGAGATGAATGTTGGTAATTATAATTTATTAACATTTATGCCTACATTTAATTCATTAATGTTAAAAAATTTTAATGAAGACCCAATTAATTATCCCGCACCGATTGAGATAATTACTTATAGTAATCCACCCGAATTAACAAATGTAATTACTTTTACCTGTCAAAAACCATTTATCTTAAATATGAGTGATAGTACTTTAGCGGAAACACTTGGATTTTCTACAAATATTAGGAAAGATGATGATAATATTAAATATAAATATATAAGTAGATATGAAAATAAATTAAAATTTCTCAAAATATTTCATAGTTTTTATAATTCAAAAGCGGATAGATATGAAATAACGGCTCCTGGGGTAGTTTTTTTTATAGGTGAAAAATATATTACTATAAGGTCTCCTGAAATAGAAGAACATGCTTATGGTTCATTAGCATATAATAATTATAATCTTGGTATTGCTAAATTCAAAGTGAATACGATAGGATTTAATGAAGAAAGATTTGAAATACAGAAAATTCCGTCAAGAGAATTTCATCCTATAGGTAAATTATCTAAATTAACATTTAGGTTTGAAGCGAGTAATAATAATTTATATGATTTTAAAGGTGTTAATCATTTAATAACATATATAATTTATTTTTATTCGCCTAAATTTAATTTAACAAGTGAATTTAAATCTATATTAAATCCAAATTATAAAAATAATTTTAATGATTATAATTCTTATAATAAAGAAAATGAAGAAGAGGAAGATAGGGATGATTTTTCCCGTGATAAATTATTAGAAATGTATAAGAAAAATGAGTTATTATATCTTGAAGAGGAGGAAGAAGAAGAGGAAGAGGAAGAGGTTTAGGATTTCATACCTCCTTTAAATTTCTCAACATGACCAATTAAATTATCTAAATTTTTTTCTGTAAATTGTTCATTTTTAATTAATGATGTTAAATCTTTAGTAGTTATCGAACCACCAGTTAATCCATTTAAAATTGATTTTTCAAAAGAACTTAATTCTTCTTTATCATCTTCTTTCTTTTCTTCCTCTTTATTTTCAAATTTTTCTTTCACAAATGGCATTGTTTGACATTTACATCCAAATAGAATGATAAAGAGAATACAAAAAGCCAATAATAAAGAAACCATATTTAAAATATCATTATATTCAACCATTTCTATTTATTAAAAATATTTATTTATTTATAGAAATATGACTTCGCTCGATTTAGCATTTGATGATGATTTTGAAAGTTCTACTCCAGTTCCTCCTAAGAAAAAAATATCAAGTGATGATTATCAACCCCATCCTCAGCAACATCTTCAAGTTCAACAACAACCTCAACAACAACATCAACAACCTCAACAACAACCTCAATATCAGGCTCAAATACAAACAAAGGAACATTTTAATAATTATCATCCATATCAAGAGCAAGCTCCTATATCACAACCTCAAATGAGGGTTCAACAAAGTTATCAATATTCATTCTGGGATAGAATGGTGATGTCAAGAAGAGAAGTGATGAAATTATTTATATTATCGATAGTGATAATATTAGGGGTTTCATTGGAAAAGATTGGATTTCATTATATAACTCAATATATATCATCGAATGATTTAACATATATTCAGGAGTTATTAGTTCGTTTTTCATTTCCAATTATAGTTTTTATATTTTTATGGATTATTAAATCATTATAATTATTAGAATAAATGGATAAAGATTTCTTCCTAAAAATATTAAAGGCATTTTTGATTTTTGTTAAAGATGAAGGATATATTTTTATAGAATTATTAAAAAAATCACAAGAAGCACAACCTTTTTGTAAAGATAGTAAATCAATTAGTTATTTTGCTATACTTATTCTATGGTTATTTTTAGTATCATCATTATTATGGATGTTATATGAGATATTCAAAAATATTTATTTATATTTTAAATTAACATCATATAGATATTTTAATCATGGTCATACAACATTTGCCGATAGTCCTTTATTCAAACAATTAGAAAATATGTATTATATTAATGAACTATTTGCTATAGATTTTATATTTATAACATTTGTTTCAACAGCAGTTTTTGTAATAGTTAAATTAAAAATTTTCGAAAAAATATTAACAGAAGACAAATTTAATTTTAAATATATCAAATTATTTTGTTATATATCTATTATATTAGCAATAATTTATTATGTAATTAATTATACTTATATTATAAGAGTAGGTAAGGGTTTAAATTCTATAAATCGTTTATTTTATACAAATATCAATAATGATTTTATTAATAGTAAAAAGATATGTAATTATCTAGATAAAAAGAATGATTTTGATAATAATTTTGTTTATGGTAAATGTAATGATTTGAAATATAATATGAGTATTAATCGTCTTTATGAATATATTAAATCTGTTTTTGACGATATTAGTCGTAATCATTTACCTGCTAATAATATGAATAATAAACAATTTAAAACTCTTACTGATAAAAATGGGATATTATATAAGGATAAGATAATATCGGCATTTTTTACTTTTCAAATATTAAAATATTTTGTGGATAGTGATTTAATAGAAGAGGCTAAGAATTTCTTTTCAGCATTTAATATGATATATACTCCCAATCTTCAAATAATAAAAAAGAAAATCAATCCTTTATTATATTTGAAGATTGATAATATAATAATATTTGATAATATTTATTTATTTGAGGGAGAATTAAAAGAGAGTTTTTATGAAAATAAGGAATTATTTGAATATATTAAATTTGAATATAATAAAATTCAAAGTCAAATTCAAAATATGGTAGTTGATATTTATGATATTTGTAGCACAAAATTAATGTCTATTTATGTATATTACTTTTCATTATTAATTGTTATTATAATATTAATTTCAATACATTTTTTTTATCCTGATTTAAAAATCCCTTTTATTTAATTATTTTTCTTAAATAGATAATGGCTGATAATATTACAACCGATTATATTAAAAAATTATTTGATTTATATAAAAAAATAAAAGAAAATAATGATGATGAAATAAGTATACAAGAAATAATAAATTTATGTCATTTTAACAATAATGATTTAGAAAAAAGATTTAAAAAAGATGATAAATTATTTGTAATTGATAATAATGATATTAAAATTAATAGGGTTGAATATAAAGAAAGTGATCATGGATTAGATATATTATTCAATAAAAAAACATTTGAATTTAATCCTACTATTCCTATTATTAATTTACATATTAATTTTGTTTTATTTATTAAGGAAATATTTGATTTAAATAATGACGCAAAAGTAGAAGATTTTAAGAATAAAACATTTATAGAAGTTAATATAGAAGATTTATTATTAGAAACAAATAAAAAAATATTAGAAAAAAATATTCGATTATATAACGGGAAGGATAAACCACCAAATACAAAGGTCAAAAAAATAGGTGATTTTTTACCAGAAGATAAATTAACTAAATTACAAAATTTAGAAACTTTGAAAATAAATAAAGATGATATAGCATATAAAAAGATAATAGATGATTTTATTTTAAACATAAATAAAAGAATACAATCTGTTAATAAAGAAATTGAAGATTTATTGAATAAAATTGATAATTATAAAAATATAAAAATTGATAATAATATAATAATAAAATATTTTAATCAATTTATTAATCATTTTAATAAATCTTTTAAAAAAATTTTAAATGAAAAAATTAGTGATAATATATATATAAAATTTTTATTTGATAATTTTAAGAAAAGTATTAATGATTTTAAATTTCCTCCTTTAAAAGAGGTTATATTTGATTCAAGTAAATATGAAAATTTTAAAACAATGTTTATGAATAAACAAGTAGAAAATTTAAATGAAAAAGATATAAAGGCTTTATTACAATATGAAGATTTATTTAATACAAATAATGGTGAATGGATTAATGATAGTAAGGTAGATGAAAATATTAAATTATATAAAGATAAATATGATGATTTATTAGCAGAAAATGAACCAAATAAGATTGAAGTAAAAAAAGATAATGAATTATTATATAATTATAGTGAAAAAATAAAATTAATAAAGGAGAAATTGGATAATAAGGAAAAAATACAACAAACAGAATATGATTTTATTGATCAATTTGATAATTTAATTGAAAAAATTGAATCTGAAAACCCTGATGATATAAAACAAATAGAATTAGTTAAAAAAGCATTTGAAAAATCTAAAATTAATGAAAAAATTAAACAAGAAAAAGAAGATAAAAGAATTTTAAAAGATAAAATAGATGAAAAGGATAAAGATCCTGAAACAATTTATTTTGAAGACTATTTAACATTCTTTAAATTTCCTTTGAAAATATTTACTTATGGTGGAATTTTTTTCGCATTTATTATTTTATTCCTATCCTTTTTAAGTTTAGTAATACTTATTTATGATGTTATAAAAAATATAATAACATTATTTGTAAATTCGGCAAATTCCACTAATAATTTATCAATAGATTATATTTCAAAATCTATTATAAATTGTAGTAAAGATAATTATAAAGATGATAGATTTTATATATTAACTGTTCAAAAACAAAATTTAACAATTTTTAATCTTGGTGCTTACACACTATATCTTCTTATTTTATATTTAATAACTTATTTCGTTTTAATATTTTATTCAAATACAATGAAATATGTATTCGTTGGTTCTGTATATGATATTGATAATAATTTCGTTTATTTATTTATTATATTATTTTTAATTGCTTATAGTTTTATACATTTACTTATTTTTAAATTTGTTTTTAAACCATATGTATATATTCCATATAAAACTATAGATGAAGAAGAAATAAAAATTGATAAAATGATTGCTAATTTTATAATTGTTAAAACCGAAACAGGTCAAATTATAAAATTTAATGATTTTTTTGAATTATTATATGATGCTTCAAAAATAGATGAATTAAGTAATTATTTCTTAAGAGAAATTAAAAATGAAGATAGCGAGGGTTGTTTAGAACAAAAGCTAATTATTTATAATTTATATGAATATTTACGTCAATATGTTTATTTTGATGAGGATTTTAAATATAATTTTAAACTATATTGTTCTACAGATGAAGAAAATAAACCTCTATATGATAATGGTGAAAGAGTAACATTTATTTCAATGCTTAAAAAAGATGAGATAAAGATTATATCAAATTTTCATGAAGAATTAAATTTCATAAATAATTTAGAAGATAATAATATTGAATTTTATAATAAATTAAATATAGAAGTTTCAAATAAAATTAAGGAAATAAATACAATTATTATTACACATAATAAAACATCACTCCCATTTTTTATAACAATTATATATATAGTTATAATATTTCTATTTAATTTTATATTTATTTATTTAATTATTAAACAAATTCAAAATGACAAAACAGAAGCTTTTCATAAATATATTATATACGTTGCTGAATTTTTAGATACAAATATATATAAAAATATACTAAAATATTTTAATTTAAAATTATAATATAGAAAATGATAATATATTTATATTTATTATTAGGATATTTTACAATAATGTTTATTTATAATTTAACAAATATTAAATGGCAATTTGATTATTATAAAACTATGGAAAATAGTTGTCTATAATTAAAATAGATATGGAATTATTTAAACTACGTTATAATCTATATAAATATTTTATCAAAAATGATTTTAATTTTAAAAATACCATAAATTCGTTAAATATATTTAAAAATCTTTTATATATAATAATTATATTTTTTATTTTAATTTTCCTTATAGGTTTTGAATATATTAATTATTATATCATATTTTTCATAACAATCCTTATCATCTTCATTTACAATATAGAAAAAATTTTAATTAAATTAGATGAAATAATAAATAATAAACCATTTCAATTATATTATAATTATTATAAAACCCTTAATAAAATATTTAATATTAATTATGATAATATTAATGATATTGATGGAATTATTAATAGTTCATCGGTAGTAGAAACAGGTTCAATTACCAAAATTGAATTAACCTATGGTGGTTTAGGTTATACACCAGATCATAATTATTATATTACTTATACTGGAGGTGCTACAGCAAAAGTTAAAGCATTACGAAATGGAAGTTTAAGTAGCGAAATAGAAATATTAACTAATGGGAGTAATATTATAAATCTTAATATTCCACCTATTATATCACTATCATTAGGAGGAGCGAATATAGAAGTAACATCCAAAGCAACTTTCAAATATTACATAAGTAAAAAATTAAGCATGTCAAATATTAAAGAATATTCTTTATCATATATGAATGTTTATGAAAATATTAAAAGAAAGATTGAATATATTGATAATATATTAAAGGAGGATATAGAAGAACATATTCATTCGATAAAGAAGGAAAATGATTTATTGAAATATATAGATATATATGATAAGAAATATGATTTTTTAAAGAAATTTATGATAATAAATGAGGATAAAAATAAGGATTATTATGATATTTTTAAAGAATATCAAGATATCAATATTATAGAAGCAATTAATTCAAAAACAAAATTAATTAATTTAGAAAATTTAGAAAAATATAAGGAAAATAAAGACCTTAAGGGGATATATTCTAAATTTATGAATAAACTTGAATTGAAGGATTTAAATTTTATAGAAAATCCTAATTTAAATCATAATGAAAAAATACTTAAATATATAGAAAAATTTGATATAATTTTCAATTATTTATTATTATTAATTATAATTATTTTTACTATAATACTTCATATTTTTTTTATAAATTTATATTAATGGAAAAAGAAAAAACATCTTGTGATAGAAAAAATAGAAGTTCGGCAATAAATTTCGATTCGTTAAGATTTAAGAAATGTATATTTATGACAGATGAACAATTAAATAAATCAAAGATTCATAAACCTGCTAATTCATTATTTATAGAAGAATTAATTCAAGTTAATTCTACAGCAGATGTTGATAATAAAATTAAAGCTATTATTGATAATATTCATGGTGAATTAAAAAAAAAATATAATTCAAATGTTAAAATACCTCATCCTGTTTTTGTAATACTTGGAAGAGAATTAGAATATGATTCAAGTCTTTTTGATATTCAAACATTTGAACATAAACCTAAAATTATGAAAACATCGATTAAATATGGAAATACTGAAATACCTGTGAATAATAATAAAATCGTAATTCTTGATTATATAAAAGGTTTCTTTAAATCTGGATTATCAAATAAAGAAGATGATTATAAATATAAATCAAGTATAATAAATTCATATAAATTTAAAGGAAGGGTTCGAATATTCTTATATGTCCCTTTTTTAAAACAAAATTATACATTTATACCCAATTTAAATGATTTAACGACATCATTTTATTTCTTTAATACAATAATGAATAGTGATTTTTATATGAATATTTCAAGAACATCTACATTTGACGCTGATAAAGCTAGAAAAGAATGGAGAAAAGCGAAGCTTGATGAAAAAACTATAGATAATATTATTAATTTTATTACAAGTATTGATAAAAAAAAATATTCATTATATGATGATTTAATAAATCTTTGTTTTGATGGTGGATGTATATCAGATGTTGGAGATGATTTTAATTCATTAATTCCACCATATACAGATGATGATGATACTAATAATAAAAATGCTTCAGATAAATCACCATTTATGCCTAATAAATGTTTATCAAAAACGAATGGATTTTTATGTAATGTTCGTTTTGCTAATAGAAATAAAGATATTCATAATTTTTTAAATAAGAATGCTTTAAAAGAAATTCAAGAAAATTTGTCAGAATATACACTTATTTCAGATAAGATTCAAAAATCTCAAAATTTAAATAACGAAGAAAGTGAATACCTATCAAGATATAAATCACCAGTTAATTTAATAGTTGCTGTAATTAATAATTTTATAAAAAAATATTATTCAAATAATCTTAATGATGATGATGATAAATATAATCATTATTCCAAGGTATATAGTGAGAATATTATAAAAGAATTAGCATTTTTAAAAAAGATGAATGGAATTCCTGAATTTGTAATGTCATTATATTTTTTAAAAGAAAAAGACGAATATTTCAAGGATAAAATTGCGTATATGCCTTTTGTAGATGTATTCCCAACAGCTGAAACTATATTTAATTTTGGAGATATATTAATGGTAGATGAAATACTATATTCATCTAATAAAAAATATGGAATGAAATTAAATAGTAATGGTCTTGTTCCAGTATTTAATATAGAAACTAATCAAATACTATATTTCTTAAATAAAGAGGTTATAACAAATCCAACAGATATGACTATACAAGAAAATGGTCTTTTAATATCATTTACGAATGAACAAGGGAATTTAATTAAAAGGAATTATTTATTTAAATTATCTTCATTAGTAGATAATTGTAAATTTTGTAAGCCTCCATTTAGTTTAGTAATAAAAGATGATGGATTTTTATGTATTTATGGAAATGGTTTTTATGATTCTACTAGTAAGGAATTTAAAGATTTTATAAATGATGAAATAAATTTTATAAAAAAATTAGAAAATGGAGGGAATTCAGTTGATATGAATAATATATCATCTACAAGAAGATCTTTAAATGAAAATTCTATAAATAAAGAGATTAATTATTTATATTGTTCTCCAAATAGTTCAGGTTGTAAAAAATAATTATTTATTTTTTTTCCATTCATAATTTAAATGAAGGATTGGGAAATATTAGATTTATATTTTAAAGATCATAAATATCCATTCACTAATCATCATTTAGATAGTTTTCGTGAATTAATTAAAACGTATATTCCACAAACTATAAAATCATTTAATCCAATTACTATGATTAAATTTAATGAAAATAATAAAAATATTAAAATGAAAACTGATATATATATTGGTGGAAAAAATAGTGATGAAATTTTCATCGATCATCCCATTACTTATGAAGATGGAGTTCAAAAGATTATAACTCCAAATGACGCAAGATTAAAATCAATTACTTACGAAACTCATTTATATGCCAATGTTCTCATTGAAATAACTAATGAAGATAATGAAGTTTTTAGACAAGTTATAGAAAAGGTTGCTATTGGAAGTATTCCTATTATGCTTCACTCAGACATCTGTGTTTTAAATGGAAATGGTAATAAAGTTCTTCAAAGATTAGGTGAATGTATATATGATGGTGGTGGATATTTTATCATAGATGGAAAGGAGAAGATAATTATAGCACAAGAAAGTGAAACTAACAATTGTTTAATAATTGGGAAATTAAAAGATGATGATAATTTTTCATATAAGGGGAAAATTAAATGTTCTGGGGAAATTGGCGAAACAATACTTATTCCAAAGACACTTGAATTTTATTTGGTAAAGACTGACGAAGAAGTAACTGAAAAATTTAGTAATAATAAGGGATGTATTTATTTAAATCTTCCATCGATTGAAGGAAAAATACCATTATTCATATTATTTAGAGCATTAGGGATAGAAAGTGATAAGGATATTTATGAAACTATATTTGGGATAAATAATAGTCCATTAGAAGAAACATTTTTCCAAAATTTTATTCGTCCATCAATTTATAATAATTATTATGAAAAAGATGGAGTTAAATATTATATATATACTCAAGAAGATGCTCTTAATTATCTCAAATTTAGAACTAAATATCAATCATTAGACCATATTAGATATATTTTTGCTGCCGATATATTTCCAAATATCAATTTATTTGAGAATAAGGGGAAATATCTTGGATATTTAACGAAACAATTTTTTAATGTTATTTATAAAATTAGAAAGGAAAGTGATAGAGACAATTATTTTTATAAAAGGATTAATATTAGTGGGTTTTTATTAGCAGAATTGTTCCAAGAGGCTTATATGAGATTAAGAAAAACTATTCGAGATACTATGGATAATTTTTATTATTTTGGAGCATGGAAAAATACCAATAATTTTTCAAATTTTATTAATAAAGATAATATCTATCGTCTAATACCCGTCGTTCTTATCGCCAATACATTTGCTAAATCTCTTAAAGGTCGCTGGGGTCTCGAAACAGACGATGACCCTGAATTAGGAAGAGTTCAAGATTTATCTCGTATTAGTTATATTGGATATTTATCACATCTTCGTAGAGTTAATATGCCAATTGATAGAAGTTTAAAAATAACATCTCCTCATAAACTTCATTCGCATCAATATGGAATAATGTGTCCTTTTGAAAGTCCTGATGGTGCTTCTATTGGATATTTGAAAAATCTTGCTTTATTAGCGAAAGTTACGGCAGGAACAAATCCTCAATATATTCGTGATTGTTTATTAGATATTGGAGTAATACCAATAGAAAATTATAATCATAAATTGGATAGAAATATTACTAAAGTTCTTATTAATAATAATTGGTATGGTATTACAAATGAACCAATTAAGATATTAAGAACTTTGAAGGCTTATAAAAGAAATGCTTTAATAAATATATTAACATCTATCTCTTGGAATACATTTGATAATGAGATAAAAGTATTTGTAGATGCTGGGAGAGGTGTAAGACCATTAATAATTCTTAAAAATGGTAAATCGGGATTAACAAGAGAATTTAAAAGTTGGTTTGATATGATTATTGGAAAACATAATAAATATGGGAAAAAAGAAAGAAGTGAGGAAATTTATTATAAAAATGAATATACGAATCCTAAAGGTTTAGAAATATTCTCTAAAAAAACCGATGAAGAAATCTTAAATATCTTAGAAGAAGACGGAGCTGTTATTGAATATATAGACCCTCAGGAAACTGATACTTCTTATATTGCCATGTCTAATAGTGATATTAATAATTATCATACACATCTTGAAATTCATCCTTCCACTATGTTAAGTGTAGTTTCTGCTAATATTCCTATGTGTAATCATAATCAATCTGCTAGAAATGTTTTCCACGCAGCACAAACGAAACAAGCAATTGGAATATATGCTACTAATTTTAATAAACGTTTTGATACTTTTGGATTTATTCAACATTATCCTCAAAAAGCTATTATTAATACTCGTCATGCTCAATATACAGGAAGTGATGCTATGCCTAATGGTGCTAATTTAATCGTAGCTATTATGACTTATACTGGATTTAATCAAGAAGATAGTTTAATAATTAATCGTAAATCTATTCAAAGAGGATTATTTCATTTATCTTATTACAAATCTCTATCAGCAAGTGAAAAAAAGGTTTCACAATATGAAAGAGTTGTTTTTGCTAATCCTATTAAAATGAGAGAGGAAGGTTATAAGATTAATGGTGTTAAACATGCTAATTATACTTTACTTGATGAAAATGGTGTAGTTAAAGAAGGTTCTTATATTCCAAAAGGTCAATCAGCAGTTGTATTAGGAATGATATTAATTAAAGATGTTCTTAAAGAAGTTAAGAGAGGTCTTTTTATTGAACAAGTGAAGGAGACGACTTATACGGATGTTTCTTTAACTACTGATGAAAGTTATTATGGTAAAATTGATAAGGTTTTTATAGGTTCTAAAACATTAGATGATGATATTCGTGTATGTAAGATAAGATTTATGAAAATTAAAATACCTGAATTTGGAGATAAACATTCATCACGACATGGTCAAAAAGGGGTTATAGGTATGATATTAGATGAGGAACAGATGCCATTTACTAAAGATGGTATTAAACCTGATTTAATAGTTAATCCTCATGCTATTCCATCACGAATGACGATAGGACATTTAGTGGAATGTGTATATTCTAAATTATGTTGTTTGGAGGGATTTTTAGGAGATGGTTCAGTATTTATTAATTTAGATTATGAGAAGATTTATGAAAATTTGGAAACTCATAAATTTGAAAAATATGGAAATGAGATATTATATAATGGATATAATGGAAAACAAATAAATTCGTCTATATTTATTGGTCCCACGTATTATTTCCGTCTAAAACATATGGTAGCTGAAAAGATAAATGCTAGAGGAACGGGACCAAAGGTTCAATTAACTAGACAGCCAACTGGTGGAAGAAGAAAAGCAGGTGGATTACGAATAGGTGAAATGGAAAGGGATAGTTTAATATCTCATGGAATTTCTAAATTTATTAAGGAAAGTTTAATGGATAGATCAGATAATTATAGATGGATTGTTTGTAAAAAATGTGGAACAGCGCCCATATATAGTGAAAAAATAAAAGAAAGTTATTGTAAAAATTGTGGAGGAACTGATATGAATATCATAGAAACTCCATATTGTTTCAAATTATTAACACAAGAATTTGAAGCTATGGGTATTCAAATGCGTTTCAATTGTGATTATACAGATCTTCAAGTAGAAGAAGATTTTAGTGATGATGATATAATAATTGGAGAAGATATTGATGAAGATGAACCTAAAGATATAAAAGTTGAATTGAAATTTAAGGATAAATTTGCGAATGTTTCTATTAAGGAACTTATAGCAAAAATAAAAGTTAAATTTCCTAATATGAAAGGATTAACTCTTAAGAAGCGTCCAGACCTTATAGCAATATTAGAAGGAGTTGTTAATAATGAAATTAAGAATGATATTAAGATTGTTAAGGCTGTAAATGAAAAATCAAATAAAAAGGATATAATAGAAGCCGTTAAAAATAAATATCCTGATATGAAAGGAATTGAAAAGATGAAGAAAGAAGACTTATTAGATTTAATAAATAAAGATGGAGTTGTTAAAAAGACTGAAGTTAAAACTATTAATCAATTAAAAGATGAAATTAAAATTAAATTCCCAACATTGAAAATCAAAGCAACTATGAAAAAAGAAGATTTAATAAAAATTCTACAAATGACAGATGAAGAAATTCAAGCATTAATAAAGAAAAAAGGCGGTAATCCAAATGATGAATTAAGTGATGCTGATAGTATTAATGGAGGAGGAGTAATTGATAGTGATAGTGATGGTGATAGTGATGGTGATGGTGATGATGGTAGTGATAGTGATGATGGTGATGATGGTAGTGCTAGTGATGGTGAAGATGCTAGTGCTAGTGATGGTGATAGTGATGGTGATAGTGATAATGTTGGTAGTGAAGATATTAAAGAAATAAAAGGTGGTGAAGATATTAAAGAAATAAATGATAGTGGTAATTCTTTTAATATTAATAATGAAGAATTTTTTAAAGATGAAAT
>Ga0207934_1000026_pt1 | contig 38273 bp, 1 predicted proteins | sample LakMenE22Apr09ns_FD_150724 | JGI IMG/M metagenome (GOLD analysis project Ga0207934, IMG submission 150724) | Freshwater microbial communities from Lake Mendota, WI - 22APR2009 deep hole epilimnion (SPAdes) | ecosystem: Environmental > Aquatic > Freshwater > Lake > Epilimnion/Euphotic zone ... | reverse complement strand
CTTTTATTATTTAAATTTTTAGAAAAATATTTATTAATTAAATAAATATTAAAAATATAATTGCAAATATCATTATTAAATTTTCTTCTTAAAATCATTAAAATATAATTATCCATTTTTTAATTAAATATTAAATTATCCTTATTTATTTTGATTCTAAAATTTCAATTCTTCTTATTAATGAATTTATTTGTTCTTGCTGTTGCTGAATAATCTTATGTAATTCTTGAGTTGCACAAACATTAAGAGTAAAAATATAATCCTTATTTAATGCATGAAAATCATCTATTTCTGTTCCATATACAAAACAATTTGAAGTATTTTCATTTATATATTCATTTAATTTTATTTCTTTATCTAATTCTATATATTTTTCATCATAATTAATATTAATAATTTTATAATACTCGTTTAATTCATTTGCTTTTATATTTATATTATCATTGAAATTTAAATTTAAATTAGTAATATTATCTAAATATACTATATTACTATTATAAGATGTATTTGTATATATATTTGGAATATATCCTTTATTTATACTAATTGCTTCAGGTATAATTTCTTTTATTTGTTGAGCTATAAATCCATATACAACATTTGTTCCTCTTTCAATAGTATCAATATATTGGTATGTTTTTGGTTCAATTAATAAAATTTTTTGCAATGCCATATCATCAATAATATCATTGATATTTTTTTTAATTCTTATATCTGATGGATGTTCAGTTGATAAAAATAAACATTTTTTTGATGTTACAATTGAATATGTATTATTAGGTACTACTCCTATACCAACACAAGAACCTGAACCTCCAAAATTAATAAAAAAACCACTATTTGCTGTAGGTGTATAACCATCTAAAACTAATCTACAATAAACTGAACCACCAGTATTTGTACCATCTTGATATAAATTAATATAAGATGCCGTTTGCCAACCACTTGAACCAAATGCTATTCTTGCTCCGCCTGTATATGAAGTTCCATTATTAGTAAAATCTATAAGTGCATTACTAATTCTAGTAACACCTGTATTAAATATGCTACAACTTAAACTTGAATTTATAGTAGTAGCACCATTTAAATAAGTTGTCCCATTAACATTTAACTTGTATCCTAATGGATCTGCTGTTCCTATTCCAACCTGTCCTTGTGTTGGTTGTAATACTAATCTTTGATTATAATCAAATCCTTGGCGAATTGTTTGTATACTTGCTGCTGTTCCTGAGTCTGGTGGCGATATTAGTAGTTGATAATTACTATTTACACTATCACTATTTGCTGTTATACCGTTAATATCAGTAATCGTTATTGAATGACAAGCAATTCTTCCTCTACAATCTACTTTTGTCCCACTTATTCCTGTTGTTGTTCCAAGATTAAGATTGCCCGCATTTGTAATTCTCATTCTTTCTACTGCTTCTGTTGCTGTTCCTGTTGCAGCTGTTGCAAAACATAAATGAGCAGATGCACCACCATCATCAATAGCATATATTTTACTTGCTACTGCACCTGTACGACCAGCATAAGGATTAAAAATAATACCTACTTGATTATTTGCATTTCCTCCACCTCCTAATTTTATAAATGGAGCATTACCACCTGCTATATTATTATATAAATCTAATAAATACTGTGGATTAGTTGTTCCTATTCCAATATAACCATTAGTATATTTCATTAAAAATTGAGTTGATGCCCAGGTATTTCCAGAAGTATTACCACCAAAGTCTCCAAAGCAGAAATTAAAATCAGTATCATAACCCATTTTAAAATTACGATTACCACCACCTAATTTTTTAGATATTGTTAATGTTCCATCATTATCAACAGTATCAGGTCTTCCAATTGATAATGTACCTAGTGGTGTAGGATTACCAATGCCAATATTACCATTTGCTGATATTTTTAATCTTTGATTAGCTCCTAATGTATTAAAAATTATATTTCCACCATTTCCTTGTGCATAAAACTGTATATTGCCACCAGTTGTATTTGTAGGATTTTGCGCAAATCCAAAATCAGCATTTGATAATGTTTGATATAAAGAATTACCAGTATCTGCACCATTAATTCTAAATCCTCCTAAATTAGTATATCCAGTAACCTGTAATGCATAATTACCATCCCACGAACCAGATTGTGTAATATTAACTAATGGTTGTGAATATCCCGATGATGTTCCACTTATAGTTAATTTAGTATTTTCAGATGTTGGAGCAGTAGTTCCAATTGTAACAGCTCCTGTTTCAGTTATTCGCAGTCTTTCAATTGTATTTGATCCAGAAGTTGTAAAAAATTGTAAATTAGCTTTATTACCAGATATAGCAGTAGATAATATTTTTGCACTATAAATAGAATCGTATAATGGTATGCCAAATTCTATTCCTGATATTTGACCAATATCACTAAAATCAGTTTCAATTCTTATCATAGCAGGTGACGTACCTCTAATTTGTAGTTTTTGTGTAGGATTTGTTAATCCTATTCCAACATTTCCAAGAGTATTTGAAATACTTGTATTAGATTTATTCCATACATTTGAATATGAATTTGCTATATCATCTTTTCCATATATTTTTAATTCTGCAAAATTTAAAATATATGCTGAAGCATCTCCTCCTACTAAATTATTAACGGTCCATCCTATATATTGATATGGAATATCAAATATTGTTGGTAATTGTTTTTCATAATATCCATTTTGTGTATATAATGTTGATACAATTGTTGTTATTGTATTTGATGCATCTATAATTTCTGTAAAATTTACTCCATCATTAGATCCATAACATTTCCATTTTCCTGGAGCACGATAAACAAAATTAGAAGTATGAGTTCTGTGATAAAATCTAAATTTTGTTAAAATAATTTTATAAGGCAATTTAATTATAATCCAATCACCTAAATAATCAGATTTAATATAACTACCATTAGATACAATATATGTTCCTGCATTTGGTGAATATGTTCCTGATGATCCAGACCAATACCAATGTGCTCCACTATCAGATGAAGCTACATTATAATCAAATAATAAATTTTTTAATCCTGAACCATCACTTGACGATGAATATATTGTATAAGTTCCATGATTATTTATTGTGAAAGTTTGTTTATAAACATTTGAAGGTGCTATATTATAAATTTCTGTTGATGTTCTTGTTTCTGTTGGTGATAAACTATCATATAATCTTGGTGGAAATTGTTTTTCATTTGTATTATAAAGTGTTATATTATATTCATCTTTATTTGTGAATGATGTATTTTGTGTTCCTGTAAATGAAATTTCTGCTATACTTAAAGTACTTGCACTAACAGTTTTTGTAACTATAATACGATAATAATTATAAGAAGTAAAATTATAAATTGAAAATGTTTTAGATTGTATAGTTGTATAATCTACTATTCCTATTTGTGTAGATAATAAAATCCAATTCCTAGCATCTGTTGAACCTGCTAATATAAAATTTGAAGGACAACTGGTATTACTTCCAACAATTCCAGTAATAGTAAAAGAATTAGCAGCAAAACCTTTATCATATTGAATTTGGATCCATTCTCCATTATAGATAGTACCAGAAACATTTGTTGAATAAGTTGAACCAGAATAAGCACCTGACGCTCCTGTATAAGATCCTGAAGATGGTGTCCAATCTTCAGTTAAATTTAGATTAAAACATTTGAAAGAATCTTTATTAGCAGCAAATGAAGATGCTGAAATAGTATAAATACCATTTGCATATTGAGATGTAGTTATAGTATTACTAGAAGTAGTTAATGCGAATTGAGGATAAATATAATTAGTTTGATTTTCTAATTTTAAATTAGTTAATAATGAACCATCACCTGAAAAAGAAGTTGCATTAACATTTCCTAAAATTGATGTTGTTCCATTTATATTTACTACTGAATTTAAATTAGTATTTGTTCCTATTGGTTTCATTATTGATTTTCCATAAATATAAAATTCTGAAAAATTTAACATATATGAAACAACATCAAATCCAGATAGTTTATTTACAACCCATCCTATATATAAATATTCTATACTTGCTTTTGTTAAAGTATGAGTATATAAATAATTTGTATATACTGCTAATGTTGTATTATTTGATGCTTCTATTATTTCAAACCAATTAATACCATCATTAGAACCATAACATTTCCATAATCCAGGAGCTCTTGATAGTGTTGTTATTCTTTGATAAAAAGCAAATGAAGTTAAAGTTATTTTATATGGAAATTTAATAACTATCCAATCGCCTTTATAAGTACTATCTAATATATAATTTGTATTACCAGCAACAGGTAATCCGGTTGCAGCAGTATAATTTGAATCACCCCATGCAGGAACGTTTGTTTCTGATAAATCATTATTAAATAAACCATGTTTTAAAGCACCAGTATTATAAAAACTTGAATAATATATATCATATTTACCTTCATTATTTATTATAATAGTTTCTTTGTAAGGATTTAATGGAATACAATTAAATAATTCATTTGGTACTTGAGTACTTGGTAATGATGAATTATATGTTATTGCTGTATTTGGAAATCTTTGTATGTTATTTTGATTTATATTTATTACATTTTGAATATCTAATACAGATGTTGAATTATCTTGTTTACCAAATATTTGTAATTCTACAATACTTAAATATGATGCTAATCCAGATAATTTATAAAATACCCATCCTATATATAAATAAGGTATATCAAATATAGATGGTAATACATGGGTATATGTATAACCAACATAAGAAGCAACCGTTGTTATATTTGATGCATCAATAATTTCAATAAAATTAATACCATCATTAGAACCATAACATTTCCATAATCCAGGTGCAGTATTTTGATTTTCGGAATCTTGATAAAATTTAAATGCTGTTAAGATAATTTTAAAAGGGAATTTAATAATCAACCAATCTCCTTTATTAGTTGTATTATTAGCAATATAATAATTATTACTGCTATTATAATCACCTGTCAATGAGTTATATTGAGTTGTAGCCCATTTAGCAATATTTGTAATTATATTGTCAAATAATAATGATTTAAATGTTAATGTTGTAGATGAATAAATAGTATATACAACATTATTTAAATTTATTGTTTGTTTATATGGGTTTAATGGTAGGCAATTAAAAATCTCATTTAATATTTGTATTTCACTTGATGCATAATCATATAATCTTGGTGGAAATTGTTTTTCATTTGTATTATAAAGTGTTATATTATATTCATCTTTATTTGTAAATGATGTATTCTGTGTTCCTGTAAATGAAATTTCTGCTATACTTAAAGAATTTGCACTAACTGTTTTTGTAACTATAATACGATAGTAATTGTAAGATGTAAAATTATAAATTGAAAATGTTTTAGATGGAATAGTATCATATCCAATAATACCTGTTTGTCTAGATAATAAAATCCAATTCCTAGCATCTATTGAACCTGCTAATATAAAATTTGAAGGACAACTTGTATTATTTCCAGCAATTCCTGTAATAGTAAAAGAATTAGCAGCAAAACCTTTATCATATTGTAGTTGAATCCATTCTCCATTATAGATAGTACCAGAAACATTTGTTGAATAAGTTGGCGAAGCAGTCATATAAGCACCTGAAGCACCAGTATAAGATAAACTATCTGGTGTCCAATTATTACTAGTATTTCTATCAAAACATAAATACGGGTCTTTATTTACTGAATATGATGATGCGGTTATTATATAGGTCCCATTTCCATAATCTAAATTTGTTATTGATTTTGTTAATATTGAATTATTTGCAAATAATCCTATTGGTGGATAAATATAATTGATTTGATTTTCTAATTGTAAATTATTTAAACCTGAACCATCACCTGATATTGATACTGATGTTAATGAACTATTAATATCTAATGTTTTTGTAATAACATTATTATAAATTTTACCAAATATTTGCAATTCATTAAAATATAATTGCGTACCTCCTGAACCTGATAAAGTATTAATAACCCATCCAATATATAAATATGGAGTTGTAAAAGTATTATTTAATCGTTGAGTATAATAATTTGCAGTTGCAACATTATTAATATAAGTTAAAGAATTGGAATAAGTTGCTTTTGTAATAGTATTGCATGCTTCAGTTATAATATTCCAATTACTTCCATTAGTAGAACCATAACATTTCCATAATCCGGGAGAATTATTTACTGAACTTTGAAAAAATGTAAATTTAGATAAAATAATTTGATATGGAAATTGTACTATAATCCAATCACCTTTATAACTAGAATCTGAAATATAATTTAATAATGTTGCTGAAATATATGTTCCAGAACTATATTGTACTGTTGCCCAATAAGCAGTTGTAGTATTATTAAAATCAAATAATAAATTTTTGTTAGTAGTTCCAGAAGAAGTAGAATAATATAATGTGTATGTATAATTATTAGCAACGAATGTTTGTTTTAAAGGAGATACAGGAACACAACTTGTTGAAAATTGATTTGTAGCAGTAGTTTCAGCTGCTAAAAATGATGAATATAAATTTTGTGGAAATCTTATTTCTTCATTATTTACAATAATTTCAACTCTACCATAATAAAGTTCATTAATTTCAGAAACAGAAAGAACTTTATTATAAATCCTAAAATCACATAAACTATAAGTAAATGAACCATCTCCATTATATAATGATTTGCCAAAATAATAAGTTCTTGATATAGTAGCAACTGATGGAATAATTGCTTTTTTAGATACGACTATATTAACATTATTAATATAAATATTCCAATTACCTTGTGTATCAATAGTCCATGTAAAATACCTCCATGTATTATCAAAATAATTTGTTCCTGATGTAATATATGTTATTTTATTAGCATTGACTGAACCAGAACCATTACATATTTCAAATATTAAATTAGTATTTGCAGAATTTGCTATTAATATATAATTACTACCTATTCCTGATTTTGCTTGTCCAAAATCAAATATTCTTCCTACATTACCACTTGCTGTTGAAGATAAATTCGCCCAAAAGGAAAATGATATACCTGTTGAAATATTTATAGCATTTAAATCTATACTAGAATTCATTGTTAAGTATGCTGATGTATTTATAGTTGTATAACTATTTCCTCTAACTATATTACTTGTTACATTACTAACAGTTCCTGCTGATACTGTTAATGCTGGAATAGAATTGCATGTACCAGTATTAGTATAATCATTAAATTTAAACCATATTATAGGACTAATATTTAAAATTGGATATGATAAATCCATTAAAACAGCATCGCCACCAATACTAAGTCTACCATTAGTAAAAATAATATCAGTAGTTATTGGTGATGGTAATGAAACTTCATTTTGATAATTAATTCTTAAAAAAGTATTATTTGTAAAACTATAATTATAAATATTATTAGTTATAATATTATTACCTTTGAATAAAATATTAGGAGTAATTTTACTAAAATCACTATCAATAATTAATTGATTATTTATATATAAAGAACTGGAATTTATAGTTCCACTAGATTTTATATTACCATTTACATCTAATAATTCTGTCGGTGATGTTGTATTTAATCCTAATCTTCCTCTACTAGTAATTCTTGCTACCTCTCTTGTATTTGATATAGAATTTCCCCAACTATGAAAAGTAATGCAAGAATGATTATTAAAACTTTCACCTGCTGCTACTCCTGTTATAACTCCATATTTAATACCTGTAAATTGCCAGTCTGTTGTTGAAGAACCATCCCATCGTCCAATACTTAAAAAATCTAATTTATCTCCATCATGAATATTTCCTGATGATAATATTGCTCTTCCTATTTTATGATTAGCATTTGTTGAACCTATATCTAAATTCAAACTAGGAGCTGAATTACCAATACCTACATTTCCATTTCCCTCTATTCTCATTACTTCTTTTGAAGTAGTTGTTGTTAATCCAACATTAAATTTAAATGCATCATTTGTTCCAAAACAACTTAAAACTAAACCAGAATTTGCACCTATTCCAACATATTGAAAATTATTTGGAGTAGCAGCATTATATAATGCTATTACATTATTTTGAACTAGGTTATTAAAATTTAATCTTGATGTCATAGTATTAGTGCCATCTAATTTCAAATATTTTGAAGTTAGACTTGCACCTGCTTCTTGTAATTCAGTTGTTGCATTTATAGTTCCGCTAGATTTTATATTACCATTTACATCTAATAATTCTGTTGGTGTTGATGAATTTATACCAACTTTACCTGCAAAATAATTGGGAGTATTAATGTTTGATTGATAAATAGAATTAGAAAATGATGCTATATTATTAAATAATGTTCTTCCTTGAACTGTTAAATTAGAAGTTAAGTTTGTAGAAATTCCTATTCCAATATTTCCTGATGTATCAATTAACATTTTTTGTGATAGAGATGAACCTGTATTAAATGTTATTGAATTACAGGTTGATAAACCTAAATTACTTGTATTATTATAAATAGTATTTGAATCCCATCCTCCAATTCTTAAACCTCCAATATTAGCATATCTTCTAGTTGCTGGAGATGATGTATCATAAACTAAATCAATATCACCACTTGCATTTAATCTTAATGTATTTGAATATGCACCAGACTGAATAATTATTTGATTAATTTTAGTTAATGATGTAGAACCAACTCCATAATCACCCATTATAAAATCATCATTAATATTACTATATGAAAAATTAAAATTTCTTCTTATATTATTGCTATTTTTTGAAATAGTTAAACTACCATTATTAATTGTAGAATTACTTTCAGAGTTTCCAATATGAAGAGGAGTAATAGGATTAATATTACTTATACCAACATTTCCACCTGTTGATAGTCGTAAATAATTATTAGTTAAATTATAATTTAAACCACTAAAAAGAGTAATTAAATTATTTGTAGTAGTAGTAATATTAATAGATTCTTTACCATATAATTCTAATTCAGTAAAATTTAAAACAGTAGCAGAAACAACTTTATTTATTACAATCCCAATATATAGATAAATTTTTGAAAAATCATTAATTACTGTTTTTTCAAAATAACCAGAAGTATAACTTGTTTCTGTTAGTGGAGTTGAATCATTTGATGCATTTACTATTTCTTCAAAATCAACACCATCATTTGAACCAAAAAATTTAAATAATGATGGAGCTCTATTAGCAAAAGATGGTCTATTATAAATACGATATTTAGTTAAATAAATTTGTGCTGTTAATTTAATTATAATCCAATCACCATAATAATTATTAATATATTTATCTAGTCCTCCAGAATAATAATTAGAAGTAGAATTATAATTTAAAGTTTTAAACATACAACCAGAATCATCAATAATTTTATTAAATAATTCTTTTTTTGATGTAGTTTTTAAAATTCTTATAATAACTACACCAGAACCACCTGTTCCACCTCTACCAGATAAATTATTATAATCAGCACCACCACCTCCTCCGCCAGTATTTGCTAAACCATTTACAGAAAATGCATTTCCACCACCACCAAAATTTCCATTACCTCCATTACCATAACCATTAATACCATCACCGCGTCCTGAATATGTTGCACCACCTCCTCCACCACCAAACCAACCATTATGTCCTACTGTTGAACCAAAATAAGAACTCATATTTATACCACTTCCACCATTACCACCAGTACCACCTGTACCGCTAGTACTAATAATACCATTTGTTCCAACACTTCCTGCACCTCCTCCACCACCTGAACCATAACCAGTTGGACCAGCATCGCCATTTTTACCATTACCACCAGAATTACCATAAGAATTCCAAGAAGAATAAGTAATTTTTGTTGAAGTACCACCTAAATTATTTTGAGGACTTGTTGCAGTATCACTAGTAGCACCACCACCACCAGAACCTCCACTATTTCCAGTTCTTCCATAGTATCCCGTAGTTTCTATTCTTGAACCACCACCACCACCTCCAACAGCAGTAAATGTAGTAGTTCCATTTATAGTAATTGAACTATTATTACCATTTGTTCCATTATTATTTGCTAAAGCACCTGCACCACCAGTACCAACAACTATATTATGAGTGCCGTTGGGAATTACATAATTTGATGCAAATAATACTGCTCCAGCACCTCCACCACCACCAAAACCACCGCCACCACCACCACCCCCAACTATTAAAATATCACAAGTAATAGAATTATTTAAAGTTAAACTTCCATTATTTGGAAATACTATATATGAATAATCATTATTACCTGGAATTGAATATGATGCTGAACCTGTGCCAGTAAAACTTATATCATCAATACTTGAACTATAAATTTCATAAGTTCCAATTCCATAATTTATATTATTTGTATTTAATGTTATTGTTTCATAATATACATTATTTTGACCTAAATAAGTTGATATTATACTTTGAGAAGAATTTGAATTATATAATTTAGGAGGATATGTTCTTTCATCTGTATAATTAGTATTAACATTAGTATTTATTTTTGTATTTAAAATATTAGAAACATATTCAGTATAATTACTTGAAATAATTAAATTACTATCTATTTTTGCATTTAAGTTAATACTTTCTTTACCAAATAATTTAAATTCAGTAAAATTTAATGAAGTAGCATTTATATTTCCACCTATAATTTTTCCTACAACTAATCCAAAATATGTATATGAACTAATAATATTATAAATTGTTTTTTCATAAAATCCTAAAGAATAATTTGAAATATTTAAAGCATTTATTATATCTGTATTTGATGCATCTGTTATTTCAATCCAATTATTATTATCATTAGAAGCATATAACTTCCATAATGATGGTGCTCTTTCAATAAAATAAGGTCTTGAATATATATGAAATTTACTTAAATAAATTGCTACTGGTAATTTAACAACTAAAAAATCACCTAAATAATCATTTTTAATATATCTCTGTTGAGGTAATGATACGACTGAATAATTACCAGTAGAACTATTATAATTATTAGTTTCATATAGAACACCATCTTCATCAGTAATAAAATTAAATAATTCTTTTTTAGTTGTTGTTTTTAAATATCTAATAATTACAATACCAGAACCTCCTGAACCAGAACTTCCATTAGCACCTCCATTAAACCCACTACCGCCTCCACCTCCGCCTGTATTTGGTGTTCCAGAAGTTGCTGATATTGCTCCTTTACTACCTGCGCCACCTCCTCCTAAACCTCCTAAACCTGCGGATTGAGAACTTTGAGCACAACCACCACCAGCACCTCCACCATAATAAATATTAGTTCCAGTTATTGATAATTGTCTCCCATTACCTCCATTACCTGCAATAGCTAAAGCACCATTAAATGTTGAATTTTCTCCAACTGATGATGCACCACCACCTCCTCCACCTGAAAAATAACTTTCAGCACCACCTTGATTACCAGTTCCTCCAGTATTACCATAAATACCAGATGGTATATTTGTATTAAGTGCTGAACCTCCGGAAGCAAGTGCTGTACCGCCACCACCACTGCCACCAGAAATACTACTGCCTCCTCCACCTCCTAAAGCACTATATATTGTATTACTATTTAAAGTAATAGTTGTATTTTGACCATTATTACCAGCACCTGGTGCTGAATTAGAAGCACCACCATTTCCTATAGTAATAGTATAAGTTCCATTTACTAAAGTTTCATTAGTTAGATAAATAACAGCACCAGCACCACCACCTCCGCCATGTCTTACTGAACCACCACCACCACCACCAACAATAAGAATATCACATGGTAAACTACTATTTAATTGCAAAGTTCCAGATATTTTAAAAGTAATATATCTATAATTATTATCATTTAAAACATATTCATTAATAGTATTTGTTGGTGTATTACTAATAGTAATATCAGCATCATTAAAAATATAATTTTTTGAACTATATACTTCATAAATACCATCACCGTAAGTTATTCCAGATGTATTTAAAGAAAATGATTCATAAACAATAGAACTTTGAGTTAAATAAGTAATATTAGTTTGTAATGAAAAAGAATCATATGATTTAGGTGGATATTGTCTAATAGGACTTAAAATACTATTATTATCTATTTTTATATTTAATATATTAGAAATATTATTAACATCAGTTTTATTATAATAATTAAAATCAATTATATTATTATTACTATATAATGAAGTAATATTTAAAGGACCATTAACATTTAATTTATAAATTGATGTATCGCTTGTACCAATACTAACATTACCCATTAAGATATTAGAAGTTGTTGCATTTGATTGATAAATAGAATTAGAAAATGATGCTAAACCATTAAATAATGTTCTTCCTTGAACTGTTAAATTTGAAGTTAAATTTGTAGAAGTTCCTATTCCTACATTACCCATAATAACAGAATTACCTGCTGCACCAACATATAAGTTAGACCCAAAATCACTTGAACCTATACCAACTTTACCTGCAAAATAATTGGGAGTATTAATATTTGATTGATAAATGGAATTTGAAAAAGATGTTAACTCATTAAATAATGTTCTACCTCCAATAGTTAAATTAGAAGTTAAATTTGTATTAGTTCCAATACCAATATTTCCATTATACCCAAATGTTAATGCTTCAACAGAAGATGAAACAGTATTAATTTTAAGTTTATATCCAATCTGTGCGGGACCTTGCCCAAATGGATATATTTTTAAACTATAATAACCTGGATTATTTGAAGGATTATCATTAGCATCTATGCAAAAACCAGTATTTTCATCACTATAAGAACTTTTAATAGTTAAATTTGCTATTGCATTTGTTGTTCCAATTCCTACTTTACCTGCAAAATAATTGGGAGTATTAATGTTTGATTGATAAATAGAATTAGAAAAAGATGCTATATTATTAAATAATGTTCTTCCTTGAACTGTTAAATTAGAAGTTAAATTTGTAGAAGTTCCTATACCTACATTACCATTTTCATTTATAAGCATAACAATATTTTCATTTGTTCTATTTGTTGATGATGTTATATTTGAATATGTATCAAAAGTAATATTTGCTGCCTTCATTCGTATTCTATCAGGTGCATTTGTTCCAGATGCTTCATTTCCTTTAAATAATAATAATTCTGTTTTTTCATTACCACTATAAACTCTATGTTCTATAACACTATCATCATCATTTGTTGCGTCAATCATTGTTTTAATAGAAATGCCATCATTTTTATAATTATTAATAATAGTATTTAAATCCATCATTTCAGAATCAGTTAAATGTGTATCCCAAATCATAACACAACTTAATTGCCATATACTTAATTCACCACTTTTATTAATTACTAAAGTACCACCACCTGCTCCACCACCAACAGTACCTATAGGAACGCCATCTGCTAAAATATTATTAGGTGTTGAAACTCCATTTTTACCAATCATACATAACCAATCTGCTAATGTTCCTTTAGACGCTTCTGACGTTTTCCATCCATCATTATAATATACAAGACCTCTTTTTCCTGCATAATGACCTTGAAGCCAATTTATTCCTGGTGTAGCACTTGTTAATATTCTACCATATGTTGCAGCACTATATGTTGCGCCAGCATATCTTGTTAAACCTAATATTGTAAAACTTGTTGGTATTGAACCATTTGGAAATGTTATTGTTGCTGCTGTTTCACCACCAATATAAGCGATAGAATTATTTACACCATTTGTATTAAATGTTGTTGTTCCTTTTGTAATTGTTCCTGAAGTTGAAGCATCTCGCGAACCATTATTTAAATAATTTGGTAAAACATTGGTTGTTGTATTAAAATCTTCAGCAAAATACATTGCCCAAGGAACTTTTCTTGTAAATATTGAATAAATTGATGGTGTAGGACTGAAAAATATAGATGTTGTTGTATTTCCACTACTATTTAAATAAATATTAGGTAAAGTTAAATTACCAGACATAGTATCGCCAGTTTTTGAAACATATGAATTAAGATTAGTTAATAATGATCCATCACCTGAAAAAGAAGTTGCGTTTACATTACCTGCTACATCTAATTTATGAGTACTTATTCCAACTGTTCCTAAACTAACATTACCCATTAAGATATTAGAAGTTGTGATATTTGATTGATAAATGGAATTTGAGAAAGATGCTATACCATTAAATAATGAACTTCCATTAACTGTAAGATTAGAATTAAGATTAGTAGAAGTTCCAATACCTACATTTCCATTATTTAAAATTCTCATTCTTTCAGTTCCATTTGTTAATATTTTAAAATTACCCGTGTTAGTTGATAATCCCATATCATTATTAGTAGTTGTATAAATAGTATTATCTAAATCATTACCATTTATTCGTATTCCTCCAAAATCACTATATCCAGATACTTGAAGAGCATAATTATTAGCTGAACCATTCCATGCAGCATTTTGAACTATTCTAACTATTGGTTGTCCAGCACTACTTGAAGAACCACTAATTGTTAATTTTGAAGCACTACTATAACTTGAAGTAGTTCCAATAGCTAAATTACCAGATATATATGTTAAATTATTAGTTCCTGCTCCAGATATTAAAGCTATATTTCCTGCTGCTTTTAATATAACACTATCAGGTCCACTTCCTGATGCAAAATCATTTTCACATCCTAATATTAAAGCTCCTGTTTCTGTTGATGATGGAACATTAAAATAATTATTTACTGTTCCAACAACATTTTCTGAATATTGAATATATCCATAATCATCTGCACTTGCTATACTTCTAAATAGTATAGATGAAGAACCACCACTATTTCTATGATCTATTATTAAACTACCAGTATTAGTGCTTGCTGCTGTTCCAGTTGCTTCACTTATATGTAATAAAGCCTTTGCGTCATTAGTTCCAATACCTATATTACCAGATGAATTAATTAACATTCTTTGTGATAGAGATGAACCTGTATTAAAAGTTATTGAATTACAGGTTGATAAACCTAAATTACTTGTATTATTATAAATAGTATTTGAATCCCATCCTCCTATTCTCAAACCTCCAATATTAGCATATCTTCTAGTTGCTGCGGATAATGTATCATAAACTAAATCAATATCACCACTAGCATTTAATCTTAATGTATTTGAATATGCACCAGATTGAATAATTAGTTGATTAACTAAAGTTAATGATGTAGTACCAACCCCATAATCGCCAATAATAAAATCATCATTAAGATTACTATATGAAAAATTAAAATTTCTTCTTATATTATTGCTATTTTTTGAAATAGTTAAACTACCATCATTAACAGTAGAATTACTATCTGATGTTCCAATTTGAAGAGAAGTAATAGGATTACTATTTGCTATTCCAATATTACCTGTATAATGAACTATAAAATTTGGATTACTTGATGATGTTCTTCCATTTGTATTTAAAATTATACTAGATGATGCACTTTCAATAAAAAAATTATTTTTATAATTACCTGCAAGACTAGTACCACCAAGACCTATAAAAGCATTATAAGTAGAATTATTTTTTATTTGAATACAATTATTTGCTCCAACAGCTGTTGAACTTATATATATTGGATTATCACCAGATGATGTTGATAATATTAATTGATTTGTCATTGTTCCGCCAGATTTTAATAAATATAAATTTAAATCTGGTTTTCCTGTAAGATTTGTATAATCAATTAATGATTGATTTAATGTAATAGTATTTGTAGTTCTAACTAATGGACTTGTAAATGTTAATGGTGATTCTTTTGATGTTAATAAAGAATTAACATCAATTTTATTATAATAATTGGAAGTTAAATTTGAATTTAAACCACTAAAAAGAGTAATTAAATTAGTAGTAGTAGTAGTAATATTAATAGATTCTTTACCATATAATTCTAATTCAGTAAAATTTAAAACAGTAGCAGAAACAACTTTATTTATTACAATCCCAATATATAAATAAATTTTGGAAAAATCATTAATTACTGTTTTTTCAAAATAACCAGAAGTATAACTTGTTTCTGTTAGTGGCGTTGAATCATTTGATGCATTTACTATTTCTTCAAAATCAACACCATCATTTGAACCAAAAAATTTAAATAATGATGGAGCTCTATTAGCAAAAGATGGTCTATTATAAATACGATATTTAGTTAAATAAATTTGTGTAATTAATTTAATTATAATCCAATCACCATTATAATTATTAATATATCTATCTAGTCCTCCAGAATAATAATTAGAAGTAGAATTATAATTTAAAGTTTTAAACATACAACCAGCATCATCTATAATTTTATTAAATAATTCTTTTTTTGTTTCAGATTTTAAAAATCTAATAATCACAACACCATCACTACCTCTACCACCTTGTCCATGATTACCACCACCTCCACCACCACCACTACCAGTATTTGTTAATGCTGCATTCTCACCAGAATTACTTTCATAACCTCTACCACCACCCCCTAAACCACCATTGCGAGTAACTGTATTATGACCACCACCACCACCTGCAGCAAAATAAATATTTCCATCATTTTCTACTTTACCAACATAATTTGGAGAAGATGTATTTGTTGTTAAATTAAAAATATTTTTAAAATTATAAATTATTCCATTAATTACAACAGAAGAAAGACCATCTCCTCCTTGTCCTGATGTATTATTACCTCCTGCTGTTCCTGCACCACCTCCCCCAGAACCTCCTTTTGAATTAGTAGCATTAGTTCCACCATTATTACCAAAACCATAAGTTAAACTATTTCCAGATACAATAGAACTATTAGTTTGTGTTGCATTACCTCCACTTGCACTTCCATTTGTACCACTACCTGCACCACCACCTGAACCTCCACTAGCAGCGGGAGAAGTTGCATTAAATCTTGAACCTCCACCACCTCCACCTTTTGCAATTAAAAATATTGAATTATCACTATTTTTAATTATAGTATCATTACCATTTGCTCCAGTTGTAGAAATAGTATTTCCATCATCTATACCACCTGTTCCAACTGTTACATTATAAGTTCCTGCATTTAATAAAAAATTTGGCATAAATACTAATCCACCAGCACCACCACCTCCTGCATCTGTACACCCACCTTGTCCTCCACCACCAACAATTAATATATCACATTTAATAGAATAATTTAATGTTAATGTGCCATTTTTAGGAAAAATAATATTAACATAATCAGAAGCAATATTAGATGATGAATTAGTTCCAAAAAATGAAATATTACTATCATCAATACTTGAACTATAAATTTCATAAGTTCCAATTCCATAATTTATATTATCTGTATTTAATGTTATTGTTTCATAATATACATTATTTTGACCTAAATAATTTGATATTATACTTTGAGAAGATGATGAATTATATAATTTAGGAGGATATTTTCTTTCATCTGTAAATTTATTATCTATTTTTGTATTTAAAATATTAGAAATATATTCTGTATAATTACTACTAATATTTTGCGAATTTGAAATAGCAGATGACATTTGAGATGTTGTTGAATAATCAGAAAGATTAACAGTAATAGTAGGTGGATTATAAATATTATTATAATTAATATTTGTAATGTTTGAACCTGAACCTGAAAAAGATGTAGCATTTACATTACCTGCTACATCTAATTTATGAGTACTTATTCCAACTGTTCCTAAACTAACATTACCCATAATGATATTAGAAGTAGTAATATTAGATTGATAAATAGAATTAGAAAATGATGCTATGCCAAAATGAAATGACGACCCTTGAACTGCTAAATTTGATGAATGATTTGCTGTTCCTATACCTATATTTCCAGTATTCCAGTTAATATTAAATTGTTTTGAATTCCAAGTATTATCACTAACACCATTTCCAAAATCACCTATGCAAAAATTCATAGTATCATCAATACCAAGTTTAAAATTACGAACACCATTTGAAATTCGTTTTGATATTGATAATGTACCATCACTATATGGATTACTTAAATCAGGATTACCTATTGATAATGTTGCGAATGGATTAGTTATTCCAATACCAACATTACCTAAAAAGTAATTAGGAGTTAATGAATTTGATTGATAAATTGAATCTGTAAATAATGTTGAACTATTTATATTTAATATTGAATTTAAAGTATTATTTGTACCAATTGGTTTCATTATTGATTTGCCATAAATGTATAATTCAACAAAATTTAATAATGAATCATTGCCTGATAATTGATTTATTACCCATCCTATATATAAATATTCTATGCTTTGTTGTTTTAATCTTTGACTATATAAATAATTTGAATAAATTGCTAAATTAATTGTATTTGAAGCATTAATTATTTCAAACCAATTTATACCATCATTAGAACCATAACATTTCCATTTACCAGGTGATCTAGTAGCAAAACCTATTCTTTGATAAAATCCAAATGCAGTTAAACTGATTTTATATGGAAATTTTACAACAATCCAATCCCCTTTATAATTACTATCAAATATAAAATTTGTATTTATAATAGAAACAGTTCCATTAGCATTATTATAATTACTTATTCCCCAATGTGTGGTATTAATTGATTCAATTACATTATTAAATAAATATATTTTTGAAGTTGCAACATTATAAGAACTTGAATAATATATATCATATTGTCCATCATTATTTATTATTAATGATTGTTTGTATGGACTTAAAGGAGAACAATTAAATAACTCATTCGCAACTTGAGTTTCATTTGCAGATGCTGAATCATAAACTGATGGAGGAAATCGTTGTTCGTTATTTGTATTTATTTTTATTACATCTTGAATATTTAATATTGAAGTTGAATTATCTTGTCTTCCAAATATTTGCAATTCTGCAATACTAAGATATGTTCCTGTTGCTCCTGCTAATTGATAAAATACCCAACCTATAAATAAAAATGGTAAATTAAATATTGATGGTATTATTTTTGTATAAGTATAACCAGAATATGTTGCTACGGTAATAGTATTAGACGCATCAGTAATTTCAATAAATGTTATTCCATCATTTGAACCATAACATTTCCATAATCCAGGTGCTGTATTAGGATTTGCTGAATCTTGATAAAATTTAAATGCTGTTAAGATAATTTTGAAAGGAAATTCAATAATTAACCATTCGCCTTTATTAGTTGTATTACCAGCAATATAATAATTATTACCACTATTATAAATACCAGTACCTGAAGCATATTGAGTTGCAGCCCATTTTGCTATATTTGAATTAATATTATCAAATAATAGAGATTTTAATGTTGAATAAGTTGAAGAATAAATTGTATAAATACTATTATCAATATAAATTATTTCTTTGAATGGATTTAAAGGAAGACAATTAAAAACTTCATTTGCTGTTTGTGTTGCAGTAGTAGAAGCATAATTATAAACTTTTGGAGGGAATTGTTTTTCATATGTATTATAAGAAATATTATTAAAATTATCTAAACTAGTAAATTTAGTATTTTGTGTTCCATATAGTAATAAATCGCAAATACTTAAATTAGAATCTCCAACTGTTTTTGTTACAATTAGACGATAATAGTAATATAAGGTATTATTATAAATATTGAAAGTTTTAGAAGGGATAGTATCATATCCTGTAATATTAGATTGAGAAGACAATAAAACCCAATTTGAAGAATCTAGAGAACCAGCAATAATAAAATCTTTAGGACATTTTAAATTACTTGCTGCAATACCATAAAGAGTCATAGATGTAAGTGCAAATCCTCTCGCATATTGAAGTTGAACCCATTCGCCTAAATAATTAGAACCAGAAACAATAGTTGAAATAGCACCAGCATAAACATTAGAAGTTCCACTATAAAGTGCTGAGGAACTCCATTCATCAGCATAATTTCTATTAAAACATCTATAAGGATAATTAGTACTTAATGTAGTAGAAGCAGAAGCAGTATAATTACCATTACCATATGTAGAATTAACCCAAGTTGCTGAAGAATTTCCTAATCCAGTTGGAGGATATAAATTTATAGATTGATTTTCTAATTTAAGATTATTTAAATATGAACCATCACTAATTAGAAAATCAGCTTTAACATTACCTGCTACATCTAATCTTTGATATGGTGATGCTGTTCCAATACCTACATTTCCTGTTGAAAAATGAATATTAGTACCATATTTATCCCATGTATGAGATATATCATCTTTTCCATAAAATCTTATTTCTGTAAAATTTAATACTGTTGCATATGGATCTATTCCTAATATTTTATTAAAAGTCCATCCAATATATAAATATGGAATATCAAATAATGATGATAATGTTTTTGTTGTTGCATTACCAGAATATGTTGCATCAATACCAGTATTAGATGCTTCAATAATTTCAGTAAAATTAACACCATCATTAGAACCATAACATTTCCATCTTGCAGGAGCACGATAAGGTGTAGATGCTCTTTGATAAAATATAAATCTAGTTAGAATTATTTTAAAAGGTAATTTAATAATAATCCAATCACCTAAATAATCAGGTTTAATATAATTAGTATTTATACCTGATATTTCTCCAGTTGATATATAATTATCACTTTTCCAATGTGCTGCTATACCATCTGTTGTTGAACTATTAAATAATAATTCTTTAGTATAATTATTTGAAGTATCATATGTTGAAGATGAATAAATTGTATATAGTCCTTGAATATTATATGTTAATGTTTGTTTGTATGGATTTAAAGGAACACAATTAAAAATTTCATTAAATGAAATTACTTGTGATGTAAGTGAATTATATGTTGGTAGAAATTGTTTTTCAAGAGTATTATATAAAATATTATTAAAAGTATCTGTATTAGTAAAAGATGTATTTTGAGTTCCATTAAAAGATATATCTGAAATACTTAAATTTGAATCTCCAACTGTTTTTGTTACTATTATACGATAATAATAGTATGATGTATTATTATAAATATTAAAAGTTTTTGTTGGACTAATATCATATCCAATAATTTCAGCATTAGATGCTAATAAAACCCAATTTGAACTATCAATAGAACCAGCAACAACAAAATTAGAAGGACATTTTAAATTACTTGTAGTAATTCCAGTAAGAGTCATTGATGTAGCAGCAAAACCTCTTACATATTGCAGTTGAATCCATTCGCCATTATAAATAGTACCAGAAACAACAGTTGAATATGTTGGTGAAGCAGTCATATAAGCACCTGAACCTCCTGTATAAGATGCTGAAGACGGTGTCCATTCATCAGTTGAATCACCATTAAAACATAAATAAGGGTCTTTACTAATAGCAGATGAAGAAGCAGAAATAGTATAAGTTCCATTACCATATAATGAAGTATGAAATGTTGCTGGCGAAGTTGATATTCCTTGTGGAGGAAATGTATAAATAGTTTGATTTTCTAATTTAATATTATTTAAATATAATGCATCACTAAATATAAAATCAGATTTAATATTACCATTAATATCTAGTTTTTGTCTTGGAATACCACTGCCAATTCCTACATTTCCTGATGTATCTATAATCATTCGTTGTTGTAAAGATGAACCTGTATTAAAAGTTATTGAATTACAAGTTGATAAACCTAAAATATCATTATTATTATAAATAGTATTTGAATCCCATCCTCCAAGTCTTAAACCTCCAATATTAGCATATCTTTTAGTTTCTGTTGATGAAGTATCATAAACTAAATCAATATCACCACTTGCATTTAATCTTAATGTATTTGAATATGCACCAGACTGAATAATTAGTTGATTAACTTTTGTTAAAGAAGAATCACCATAACCATAATCACCCATTATAAAATCATCATTAGTTGAGTTATATGAAAAATTAAAATTTCTTCTTATTCCAGAACCATTATTTTTTGAAATAGTTAAACTACCATCATTAATTATAGAATTACTAACAGATGTTCCAATTTGAAGAAGACTAATAGGTATAGTATTTGCTATTCCTATATTACCAGAAGGTATAATAGTCATTTTTGCATCTGCAACTGTAGCATTATATGTTATATCATTCCAATTTGGAGTTGGTGGTGGTATAACATCACCAGTATTATTTAAACAGAAATGTAATTTGGAACGTGACCAACTTCCTATTCCTTCTGCAATTATTGCAGTTTTTAATGCTGATGTTGAAGTAAATGGAGTTCCTAAAAATATAGTTGATTTTTGATTATCAGTATTTCCTTTAATTGTTAAAATAGGGTTTGAAGTATTTAGTGTAGTATTTCCACTACAATTTATATTTCCATTTACATCTAATAATTCTGTTGGTAATGATGTATTTATTCCTAATCTACCTCTACTTGTTAATCGCATAACTTCTCGTTCATATGCTATTAAACGACCCCATGTATAAAATGTAATACAAGAATGATTATCAAAACCTAAACCTTCACCAGCAGCTGCTCCATTTATAACTCCGTATTTAATTCCTGTAAATTGCCAATCAGCAGTGCTACTTCCATCCCATCGTCCAATACTTAAAAAATCTAATTTATCTGCATTATGAATATTTCCTGCTGTTAATATTGCTCTACCTATTTTATGATTAGCGTTAGTATTCCCAATATCTAAATTTAATTTAGGTGATGAATTAGCAATTCCAAGATTACCCATAAGGATATTAGAAGTTGTTGCGTTTAATTGATAAATAGAATTTGAAAAGGATGCTAAACCATTAAATAATGAAGTTCCTTGAATAGTTAAATTAGAATTTAAATTAGTTGAAGTTCCAATACCTACACTACCTAATGTATTATAAATATTTATACCTGATTTATTCCATACATTAGAATAAGAATTAGAAATATCATCTTTTCCAAATATTTGCAATTCTTCAAAATTTAGAACATATGCCCAACTGTCTCCACCTGCTAATTTATTTACAGTCCATCCTATATACTGATATGGTATATCAAAATATGATGGTAATTGTTTTTCATAATATCCATTAGTTGCATAATCACTTGATGTTAATGAAGTTATTGTATTAGAAGCATCAATAATTTCAATAAAAGTTATTCCATCATTAGAACCATAACATTTCCATAAACCAGGAGAACGTGAAATATAACCTGTTCTACTATAAAATCTAAACCTAGTTAAAACAATTTTAAATGGTAATTTAAGTATAATCCAATCACCAAAATAATTATTTACAATATAATATGTATTTCCTCCATTATAAGTTCCTGCTGTTGCTGAATATGTAAAAGATGTTCCAGTATAATATATGTTCCAATGTCCTCCACCAGTGCTATTATAATCAAATAAGAAATTTTTATATGCTGACCCAAATACTGATGATGAATATATTGTATAAGTTCCGTGATTATTTACTGTGAATGTTTGTTTATAAACTGCTACTGGAGCACAATTATAAATTTCTGTTGATGTTGTTGTTTCTGCAGAAGCTGAACCATCATATAATCTTGGAGGAAATTGTTTTTCATTTGTATTATAAATTATATTATTAAAATTATCTACATTTGTGAAAGATGTATTTTGAGTTCCTGTAAATGAAATTTCTGCTATACTTAAAGAAGTTGCACTAACAGTTTTTGTTATTACTAGGCGATAATAATTATAAGACGTATAATTATAAATTGAAAATGTTTTAGATGGAATTGTATCATATCCAATAATACCAGATTGTGAAGATAATAAAATCCAATTCTTGGCATCTATTGAACCTACTAATATAAAATTTGAAGGACAACTTGTATTATTTCCAGCAATTCCTGTAATAGTGAAAGAATTAGCTGCAAAACCTTTATCATATTGTATTTGTATCCATTCACCATTATAAATAGTACCAGAAACAGTTGTTGAATACGTTGAGCCAGAATAAGCACCTGACCCTCCTGTATAAGATGCTGAAGATGGAGACCAATCATTCGTTATTAGAGAACCATTAAAACAATAATAGGATTCTTTACCAGTTGCAAATGAAGATGCTGAAATAGTATAAATACCATTAGCATATTGAGATGTAGTAATAGTATTATTAGAAGAAATTAATGCTAATGGAGGATAAATATAATTAGTTTGATTTTCTAATTTTAAATTAGTTAATAATGAACCATCTCCAATGAAATTTGAAGAAATAATATTACTACCACAAATAATATTACTGCCTATTGTTAAATTTTGTGTAATATTAACACCTCCGCCCGAGTATATACGCATTTGCACATCAGTACTCATAGAACAACTAGTAGTATCTGCTGATTTTCTATTTAAAAAAACTATATCTCCTGTATCCCATGATCCTGTTCTTTGATGACCTATTGCACATTTAGACCATCCATTAGATTCAGTTGCTAAACCTAATAATGTACCAAATCCACCATTATCAGAAAAAGCACCACTTGCTAATCTCATAGTAAATACAGTATTTGCTGTTGTTAAACCAGCAGATACATCTAATTTACAATTGGGTATTGTTTTACCAATACCAATATTTCCAGATGTATCAATTAACATTCTTTGTGATAGAGATGAACCTGTATTAAAAGTTATTGAATTGCATGATGATAAACCTAAATTACTTGTATTATTATAAATAGTATTTGCGTCCCATCCTCCAAGTCTTAAACCTCCAATATTAGCATATCTTCTAGTTGCTGCTGATGATGTATCATAAACTAAATCAATATCACCACTTGCATTTAATCTTAATGTATTTGAATATGCACCAGACTGAATAATTAGTTGATTAATTTTAGTTAATGATGTAGAACCAATCCCATAATCACCTATTATAAAATCATCATTGATATTACTATATGAAAAATTAAAATTTCTTCTTATTCCAGAACCATTATTTTTTGAAATAGTTAAACTGCCATCATTAATTGTAGAAGTACTTTCAGAGTTTCCAATATGAAGAGGAGTAATAGGATTAGTATTAGCAATACCTATATTTCCATTATAACCAATTATTAATGATTCAGTTGAAGATGAAACATTATTAACTTTAAATTTATATCCAACTTGTGATAATCCTTGAATGTATGGATATATTTTTAAATTATATTTACTTGGTGAATAATTAGCAATATCATTTGCATCTATGCAAATACCTGTATTTTCATCACTATAAGAACTTTTAACAGTTAAATTTGTTATTGCATTAGTTGTACCAATACCTACTTTACCCATAAAATAATTAGAAGTAGATATATTTGTTTGCGTAATTGAATTTTTAAATTCAGAAGTTCCTTGAATAGTTAAATTAGAATTTAAATTAATAGAAGTTCCAATACCTACATTACCCATTAAGATATTAAAAGTTGTTGCATTTGATTGATAAATTGAATTAGAAAAAGATGCAATACCATTAAATAATGATGTTCCTTGAATTGTTAAATTTGATATAGGATTAGTTGTTCCAATACTTATATTAGATGTTATAATATTTCCAGTTATATTTAAAGTTGAAGTTGTAGAATTATATGAAAGATTATTATGTGTAGAAACAGGACTTGAGCCATTACCAAATAATATGCTTCCTGAAGATAATATAGATGTTCCAATACCGCCTTTAGATACATCTAAAATACCATTAATATTAGAAGTTTGTAAATTACTAATTTGAGTACCAATACCTATTAATTGTGTTGTAGAAGTTAAAATATTTTGTTTTGCATTTATTAAATTAATTAAATTATTTGAAGTATTATACATTGGTGTATAATAAATAATTTCTTTACCATGTATTTCAAATTCAGTGAAATTTAAATTATCATCTCCACCAATTATTTTATTAACAACCAATCCTATATATAAATAAAATTTTGTATAATTATTAATTACTATTTTTTCATAATAACCTAATGAATAATTTGAAGAATCTAATGGTGTTGTATTATTAGATGCGTTTAATATTTCTTCATAAGTTGAACCATCAATAGAACCAAATAATTTAAATAAAGAAGGTGCTCTTGCTACAGCATTAAGTCTATTATAAATACGATATTTGGTTAAAAATATTGGATTAATTAATTTAATTATAATCCAATCACCATAATAATTATTAATAAATCTATCTGTAGTTAAATAATTTCCTGATGTAGAATTATATTGTGTTTTTTTAAAAGTGCACCCTTCATCATTTATAGTTTTATTAAATAATTCTTTTTTTGTACTAGATGCTATTTTTATAAATCTAATTATAACTATTCCAGAACCACCAGAACCAGATTCTCCATTTGAAATTCCATTAAATCCTGAACCTCCACCTCCACCACCTGTATTTGCTATTCCATTTGTAGCTTTTACAGCACCTTTTGAACCTGCACCACCACCACCTAAACCACCTGAACCTTGTGTATTTCCATTATAACTTATACCACCACCACCACCACCACCATAATAAGTATTTGTTCCAGTAATATTTAAATTAAGTCCTATTCCACCATTTCCTCCTAGTCCATTAATTGCTGTTTGATTTGCATCAGTACCATTACTACCAGCACCACCACCGCCACCACCTGAATAAACTAATGCATCTCCAGTAGGGGAACCTTTACCTCCATAATTACCATAAGTTCCTGATGGAATATTAGTTGTTAATGGTGCTAATGATATATTTTGAGATCCACCTGTTGTTCCACCAGAAGACCCTCCAGCAATACCATTAGTACCAGCACCACCTCCACCACCTTTTGCAAGATATATTATAGTTGTATTTTTTTTTATTGATGTATCATTACCATTATTTCCATTTCCTGATATAACAGAATTACCACCAGAACCAATTATAATATCATAAGTTCCAGCAGATAATGTTTGATTTGTTAAATATATAACAGCTCCTGCACCGCCTCCACCAGCATGTCTAGCAGCACCACTACCTCCACCGCCAACAATTAAAATATCACAAATAATATTAGTATTTAATGTTAAACTTCCATTATTTATAAATGAAATATAATTATAATTTGTATTTCCAAAAACATCATATACAGCATTACCTGTTCCCGTGAATGTAATATAACTTATAGTAGTTGTTGTATCAATACTAGAACTATAAATTTCATAATTACCAATACCATAATTAATTAAATCACCATTGAGAGATATAGATTCATAATATACTGGAGATTGTCCTAAATAATTTGTTATTATATTTTGTTGTGTTGATGAATTATATAATTTGGGAGGATATGGTCTTTCAACTGTATAATTAGCATCATATATTAAATTTGATAAATTAGATATTGTAAAAGTATTACTTATATAATTACTATCAATTTTATTATTTAATATATTAGATAAACTTGAAGTATCAGCAGTAAAAGTTAAAGTATTAATATTTGATAAAATACTATTTGAAGTAGTTGCAATAATAGAATCAATAGAAGTTTTATTATAATAATTTGAATTTAAATAATTAGATGATGTAAATCCGGAATAAGTTGATATTGATATATTTGAACCACCGACTATATTTGACCCACCATCAAACGGAAAATTTATACTCATATTTATATTATATATATGTTAAAAAAATAAAAAAAAATACCTAATTTAATAAATCTGTAATAATACATCTAACATTAATATTAGATGTTGATATAATTGATATATAATTAAAATCAGTATTATTCATTAAAAATATAGATGTTGGCATAATTTTATCTAATTTATAATTAATTGGGTAACCAATTGCACAAATATTAATTCCAGAAGTTTCATTTGATAAACTTCCATTAGATGCTTTATAACTCATATAAATTTCATATGATAATATATCAGGAATATCATTATTAATAGCACTAAAATATGCTGAATTTTTATAAATAGTTATTTTAAATATACGATGAGGTTCAGTAATTCCATTTAAATATTGTATAGAAGTATATTTAGTTAAATCAATATCAAATTTATAATAATTAGTTGAATTAATTGTTACAGCATTTATTATGGAACATATAAACCCGAATTTTTTAATAATATTAGGATTTGCCATAACCTGATTAGAAGTAGTATAAATAGGTGTTATTGAAAGTAATTCTTTACCATATAATTCTAATTCTCTAATACCTAAAATACTACTTGCCGCGGCATTACCTATAATTTTTTTAAATGTAATACCAATATATTTATATGATGTATTAAATGATGAATTCAATTGTTTAAGAAAATAAGTATTTGATATATAATCTGTTAATATTAAAGGTATTAATTCATTTGATGCTTCTGGAATTATAGTGAAAATTATACCATCATTAGAACCATAACAACGCCATAAAGAAGGACCTCTATGACTATCATAAGAATTTATTATAAATTTAATTTTAGTTAAAATAATTGATATTGGTAATTTAATAATTATCCAATCACCTTTATAATCATTAATTATATAACTATTAATTGTTTCATAAAAATAACCATTATTTGTTGGATTATAATTAAATGCCCAATAACTAATATTTGTTACATCTCCATCAAATAATGCTGTTTTATAAGTATATGCTGAAGATGATGAATAAATAGTATATTCGCCAATACCATTTATTATTCCCGGAGATTGTAAAATTGTAATTGTATCTTTAGATGCCATTGAAGGACTTATATTAGGTAATTCGCTTGATATTGAAACAGTTCCATAATTAGAAGATAAATCAGAACCTTTTGGTGGATATTTATATTCAGGTGTTGTAGAAATATTATATAATAAATTTGAAGTAGTTATATTTTTAGTATATAATAAATCTAAATTATAACCATTACTTGAAATAGTTGAAGCATTAAAATCGCCATTAATATTTAATTTATAATTATTTGGTTCAGTAGTACCAATACCTATTTTTCCAGTTATATTATATGTATTTAATCCTGATTTATTCCAAGTATTTAAATATGAATTAGAAATATCATCTTTTCCAAATAATTGAATTTCAGTTATTTCTAATTGTGTTGAATTTGAATTAGCAATTAAACTTCCAAAAGTCCAACCTATATATAAATATGGTATATCAAATAATGATGGTAATGTTTTTTGTGTATAATCATTCGCATATGTAGCACCTGTTAATTCATTTGCTTCATATATTTCAATAAAATTTATTCCATCATTAGAAGCATAGCATTTCCAAGTTATAGGAAATTTTTCTGTATTTGTTCTTTGATAAAATCTAAATTTAGTTAAAATTAATTTAAATGGTAATTTAATTATTACCCAATCTCCTTTATAAGAACTATCTTTAATATAATTAGTATTTGCCGAATAACTTCCATTTGCATATTGCGATGTTCCCCAATTAGCAGGATTTAGAGAATAGTTAAATAAATGTTCTTTATTTAAAGTACCAAAACCAGCAGTTGTAGATGAATATATGGTATATGTTCCGTGATTATTTAATGTTATTGTTTGTTTGAATGGATTTAAGGGAACACAATTAAAAATTTCATTTGATATATTTGATTGTTCGGTAGTATATGAATCAAATAAAAATGGAGGAAATTGTTTTTCATTTGTATTATAAGTAATATTATTATATGTATCTAAATTTGTAAATTTTGTATTTTGAGTTCCATTAAATGATATATCACAAATACTTAAATTTGAATCTCCAACTGTTTTTGTTACTATTAAACGATAATAATAGTATAAAGTATTATTATAAATATTAAAAGTTTTAGTAGGAAAATTTGTATAATCTGTAATATTTGATTGGGAAGATAATAAAACCCAATTTGAAGAATCAATTGAACCTGCTAAAATAAAATCCTTAGGACATTTATTATTACTTGCTGCAATACCACTAATTGTCATTGATGATATAGCAAATCCTCTTTCATATTGAAGTTGAACGAATTCACCTAAATAATTAGAACCAGAAACAAAAGTTGAATTAGAACTAGCATAAGAATTAGATGGTCCAGTATAAGGTGTGTTTGCAGCATTCCATTCAGTAGTTAAATTTCTATCAAAAACAAGCGAAGCAAATTTTCCAGAAATATATGATGATTGAAATGTACTATATGTTCCATTACCATATAATGAATTAGTAAAAGTTGCAAAAGTACTATTATATCCAGGTGGAGGAGGATATAAATTAATAGATTGATTATCTTCTAATTTAATATTTTGTAAATATGAAGCATCACTAATAATAAAATTTGCTTTAATATTACCATTAACATCTAATTTTTGATTAACAGAATTTGTTCCAATACCAACATTTCCTGATGGTAATAATATAATATCATCATCATTATCATTTTGTGTTCCTATAATTAATTTAGCACTTTCACCTCCACCACCAATACTTGATGTATCTTGATATTGAATATATCCATAATCACTACCTCTATTACTTTTACTTCTAAAAGTAATTGAAGATGCACCTCCTGTATTTTCGTGATCTAATATTATAGTTCCTGTGTTTGGTGATGCAACTGTTCCTGATATTTCTGAAATATGTAATTCTGCAATTGGATTATTTGTTCCAATACCAACATTACCCATAAAATAATTTGAAGTATTTGCGTTTGATTGAATTATAGAATTTGAAAAAGATGCTATACCATTATGAAATGATGTTCCTTGAATAGTTAAATTTGAAGTTAAATTTGTTGAAGTTCCTATACCTACATTACCCATAAATATATTTGAAGTTAAAATATTTGATTGAAAAATTGAATTATTAAATGAACCTAACCCTGAAATATTTAAAGAACCATTTACATTTAATTTATAATTATTTGTATCAGTTGTTCCAATACCTACATTATCTAATAATGCTGTTTTACCTACAACATATAAATTTGAGGTAAAGTCAGTTGCACCAATTCCTATATTAGATGTTATAATTTTTCCTGTTATATTTAAAGTTGAAGTAGTAGAATTATATGAAATATTATTATGAGTAGAAACAGGACTTGAACCATTGCCAATTAATATACTTCCAGAAGATAATGTATTTGTTCCAATACCACCTTTAGGTACATCTAAAACACCATTAATATTAGAAGTTTGTAAATTACTAATTAGAGTACCAATACCAATGAAAGATGTTGCAGTTAAATTTCCATATTGGTCAATCGTTGCTATAGGTGTTGAACCTGAATAAAATTTATGTCCTCCACCTCCTCCAGCATTATACCTTAAAAATCCTAAATTTACTCCAAATCCATAAGAAGAAGCATTTTGAAATAAATCTATTACAAAATTACCTCCACTACTTCCAAAACTTAAAGTTCCAGATGATGTTATATTTCCACCTGAAAAAGAAGTAGCATTTACATTTCCTGCTATATTTAATTTATGCGTACTTATTCCAACTGTTCCAATATTAACATTACCCATAAGGATATTTGAAGTATTAATATTAGATTGATAAATGGAATTTGAAAAAGATGCTAAACCATTATGAAATGATGTTCCTTGAATAGTTAAATTTGAATTTAAATTTGTTGAAGTTCCTATACCTACATTACCATTTGATGAAATTAACATAACTATATTTTCTGTATTTCTTGAATTAGCATTTGTTAATGTTGAATATGTATCAAATACTATATTTGCTGCTTTCATTCGTATTCTATCATTTCCATTTGGTTCAATAGAATCATTACCCTTAAATAATAATAATTCAGTTTTTTCATTACCACTATAAGTTCTATTTTCAATAATACAATCATCATCAATAATAGATGTAATTAATGATTTTATAGAGGTTCCAGAACTTTTATAATTATTTATTATAGTATTTAAAGACAATACTTCATCATCTGTTAAAACAGTATCCCAAATCATAATACAACTTAATGCCCAATCTGATTTTTCACTTGCAACAGCTGAATTATTATTAATACATAATTGTAATGATGGATAACCAACGCCTCCAGCAGCGACACCACTTAATACACCATCAACTGAAATATTATTGGGATATGTACTACTATTTTTACCAATGACACATACCCAATCATCAAGTATACCTACACTTGTTGAATTTGTTTTCCATCCATCATAAAATGCTACACCTCTTTTATTACTATGATGACCATGAAAGAAACTAGTTATTCCTATTGTATCTATTATTCTTCCTTTTGATGCCCCATTATATTTTGTTAAACTTAATATTGTAAAATTTGTAGGTATTGAACCAGTTGGAAATGTAATAGATTGTGATGTATTACCTGAAATATATGTAATAGGTGCAGATGCTCCATTTCCAGATGCTATTGTTTTTGTTATAGTTGCAGTAGTAGTAGCATCTCTTCCATTTGATATATAATTAGGTAAACTTCCACTAACATAATCTTCAGCAAAATACATTGCCCAAGGAACTTTCTTAGAAAATATTGAATATAATGATGATGGAGGAGTAAAATATATTGCAGCATTTAATGATTGATTTGGATTAAATAAATATAATTGCTGAGCTTTAATATTTCCATATACATCTAATTTTTGTTCGGGTAATGTTAAAGTTCCAATACCTACATTACCCATTAAGATATTAGAAGTTAAAATATTTGTTTGATTTATAGAATTTGAGAATGATGCAATACCATTAACATTTAATTTATAATTTTCTATATTTAATGTTCCAATACCTACATTACCCATAAAATAATTAGGTGTTGATATGTTTGATTGATAAATAGAATTTGAAAATGATGCTAAACCATTAAATAATGTTCTTCCTTGAATAGTTAAATTAGAATTAAGATTAGATGAAGTTCCTATACCTAAATTACCCATAATAACAGAATTACCTTGAGCACCAACATATAAATTTGAGGTAAAATCACTTGAACCAATTCCTATATTAGATGTTATAATTTTTCCAGTTATATTTAAAGTTGAAGTAGTAGAATTATATGAAAGATTATTATGTGTAGAAACAGGACTTGAACCATTGCCAATTAATATACTTCCTGAAGATAATGTATTTGTTCCAATACCACCTTTAGGTACATCTAAAACACCATTAATATTAGATGCTTGTAAATTACTAATTAGAGTACCAATACCTATTAATTGTGTTGCAGAAGTTAATATATTTTGTTTAGCATTTATAAATCCAATTAAATTATTTGATGCAATATTAGTATAATTACTATTAAGATTAGAAATATTACTAATTTGAGTTTGATTATAATAAATTGAAGGGTCAGGAGTAAAATAAGTAGGTTTATTTAAAGTAATATTATTATAATCAATAATTGTAATATTTGAACCTATACCTGAAAAAGATGTTGCATTTATATTTCCTAAAACATTTAATTTATTTGCAGTAATTGCTGCTGTTCCTATACTAACATTACCCATTAGGATATTAGAAGTAGTAATATTAGATTGATATATAGAATTAGAGAAAGATGCTAAACCATTATGAAATGATGTTCCTTGAATAGTTAAATTAGAATTTAAATTAGTTGAAGTTCCAATACCAATATTTCCAGTAGTTGTTAAAGAACCAGTAATATTTCCACCACTAGATAATTTTAAATAATTTGGGTCATTACCAGTAATTGAATAATTAGTATCTATTTTTGTATTTAGGATATTTGACCTTATGTCATCCTCAATTTTAGAATAATATATTTTTTCTCTTCCAAATAATTGTAATTCTGCAAATGCTAAAATATTAGTAAGACCAACAAGTCTTTTAACAGTCCAACCAATATATAAATAAGGAGTATTAAACGTTGGTAATATGTGTTCGTAAATTAAAAATACATTACTTATATAATTTGCTGTTGTTAAAGCTTTTGAAGCAATGTCATTTGATGCTTCTGTAATTTCAGTAAAATTAATGCCATCATTTGAACCATAACATCTCCATAATGAAGGACATCTATCTATATAACTACTATTAATGCAAACAAATCTAAATTTTGCTAATATGATTGGATTTGGTAATTTAACTATTAACCAATCTCCTGTATAATTACTTGCTATAAAATTAGCCCCTGTATATGAATTACTAGTTCCATAATTACCAGGGTTCCATAATGCTCCTTGTTCATTTGAATTATAATTAAATAAATCTCTTTTTCTATATAAACTTTGGTCTGCTGGATTATTAAAAACAGATGATGAATATATTATATAATCACCACTACCATAATCTATTCCATCTGTATTTAAACTAATTGTTTGTTTATAAGAAGTTTTATTTAATATTTCAGTGGTTGTAGTTTCTGTTGTGGAACTGTTATAAAGTTTTGGTGGATATTGTTTTTCTTCTGTATAAATATTATTTAATGTAAAATTACTTGATAATAATAAATTAGTATCTATTTTTGTATTTAAGATATTGGATCTATTATTTACTTCTGTTATTGTATATATATTTGTCATATTTGCAGGAAAAGTTAAAGGAACATTTGAAAGAGTTGCATAATTAATTAATGTTAGGTTTGAACCTATGCCTGAAAAAGAAGTTGCATTTACATTTCCTAAAACATTTAATTTATTAGATATAGGATTAGTAGTTCCTATACCTAAATTGCCCATAATAACAGAATTACCTGCAGCACCAACATATAAATTTGAACCAAAATCAGTTGAACCAATACCTACTTTACCTGCAAAATAATTAGGAGTATTTTGATTAGATTGGTAAATAGAATTGGAAAATGATGCTAATCCTGATGTATTTAAGGAACCATTTATATTTAAATTATAATTATCAGTATTTGTAGTTCCAATACCTACATTACCTAATATAGAACCACCAGTTGATAATTTAAGATAATTTGGATCATTTCCAGTTGTTGTATAATATAATAAACTTTGATTTAATAAACTTGTTAAATATAATGATGATGGAGCTTGGTCTTTTCCAAATAGTTGAAGTTCTACAAATCTTAAAATAGTAGAATCACCGCCTATTAATTGTTTAAATACAAATCCAATATATGAATATGTTGTATCAGTTAATGTATTTAATTTTTTTTCATAATAACCTTTTGCTAAATAATCAGTATTAAAATTTAATGGATTTATTTCATTTGAAAGATCTGAAATAACATTATAAGTAGTAAAATTATTAAAACCATAGCATCTCCATAAAGAAGGATTGCACGAAGGTTTAGATAAATATGGATATAATCTAATTCTTGTTAAATTAATAGGATTTGGAAATTTAATAATAATCCAATCACCAAACCATCCATCATTTGTTATATAATTATTTGAATATTTATAAGTTCTACTTGAAGAATCATAATTACCATCATCCCAATTTCCAGAATAATCATCATTAATAACATAATTAAATAAATATTTTTTATTTTTATCAGTATTAGTACCAGAAGTATAAATATTATAAAGACCTGTACCATATTCACCTGAATTAATTGTTATATTTTCAGTATTAATATTAATTTGTCCTATAACTTGTTCTGTTGAATATGAAACACTATCATATAATCTAGGAGGATATTGTCTTTCAACTTTACCGTATACTTGATTTGATGTAATATAATTAGTAATTAAATTTGTATTAAGATTATTAATTAAACCAACTAAATTATTTGAAGTTATATTTGTATAATTAGTATTAAGATTTGAAATATTTGATACTTCATTTTTAGTATAATAATTTGTATTAAGATTTGTATTAATATTATTAAATAAATTTGATGTATAATTACTAGTAATTATTAAATTACTATCTATTTTTGTATTTAAATCAATACTTTCTTTACCAAATAATTTAAATTCAGTAAAATTTAAAGAATTAGCATTTATATTTCCTCCTATAATTTTTCCAACAACTAATCCAAAATATGAATATGAATTATTAATATTTTGGATTATTTTTTCATAAAATCCTAAAGAATAGTTTGAGATATTTAAAGCATTTACTATATCTGTATTTGATGCATCAAGTATTTCAACCCAATTATTATTATCAGTAGATGCATATAATTTCCATAATGAAGGAGCTCTTTCAATAAAATTAGGTCTTGAATATATATGAAATTTACTTAAATAAATAGGTGTAGGTAATTTAACAATTAAAAAATCACCTAAATAATCATTTTTAATATATCTTTGTTGAGATATTGATACAACTGAATAATTACCATTAGAAGTATTATAATTATTATAATTATATTCAATTCCACGTTCATCAGTAATAAAATTAAATAATTCTTTTTTACTTGTTGTTTTTAAATATCTAATAATAACAATACCAGACCCGCCATTACCACCATTTAAATTTGTTCCTGCTCCACCACCTCCTCCACCTGTATTTTCAACACCATTTGTAGCAATAATTGAATTTATACCACCATCTCCACCACCATCTACACCAAAACCGCTAAAATTACTTGGCGACCTCCATGTTGAACCACCACCACCTCCTCCATATCCTTTATTTATTCCTGTTATATTTGTAATATAACCAGCACCTCCATTTCCTGCAATACTACTAGTACTATCATTACCATTTCCAACAGCACCACCACCACCACCAGAAACACCATTAGATATACTTTTACCACCATTACCACTAATGCCATTACCAGAACCTGCAGCATTATTACCACCACCTGAACCATATCCACCACCGCCACCACTTGAATAATTAGTACCAATTGAACCTGCTGTTGGTGTTATTGTTGGAGTAGAAATATTATAACCCATACCAGCACCGCCACCAGCAGCATAAATAGGAACAAAATTTACAACTGTAGATGATATTATAGATGATGTTTCGCCTGAATTACCATTTATCCAATTATCTCCACTTCTTGGTGCAATACCACCATTACCTATTGTAATAGTATAAGAACCAGACATTAAAGTAGTATTGGATTTATATATAACATCTCCACCACCACCACCACCACTATAACCACCACCACTACCACCTCCACCAACAATTAAAATATCACAATATAAATTACTATTTAATTGCAATGTTCCATTATTTTTAAAAGAAATATATCTATAATTACTATCATTTAAAACATCATTTATTGAATTACCTAAACCACCAGTTATAATTATATCTGATTCGTCAATTATATAATTTTTTGAACTATAAATTTCATAAATACCATCTCCATAATTTATGTCATTATTATTTAAAAATATAGTTTCATAATAAATAGGATTTTGTGTTAAATAAGTAATAATTGTTTGAGAAGTTGAAGAATTAAATAATTTAGGAGGATATGGGCGAACAGAAGTAAAATTAACATTATTATTAACAAAATAAGTATAAATATTATTATTTAAAATATTAGAAGTTGCACTAATATAATTACTACTTAATAATAAATTAGTATTTATACTATTTTGAAGAATATTAGATGTTTCTAATATATAATTACTATTAGTATTTAATGAACTAATTAAATAATTTGAAGTAGCATATATAGGTATATAATTAATTATTTCTCTTCCAAATAATCTAATTTCACTAAAATTTAATACATCACCTGTAGCAATACCAATTAATTTATTAATTGTAAATCCAATATATAAATATGAAATTGTATTAATAAATGTTTTTGTATAAATTCCATTAATATAATCAGATGATGCTAATCTTGACATCTGCGATGCTTGTGTTATTTCTATAAAATCAACACCATCATTACTACCATAAACTTTCCATTCAGCAGGAGCTCTATAATTTGCTCCAGTTCTTTCTTTAAAATAATATTCTGTTAAAATAATTGATTTAGGTAATTTTACTATAATCCAATCACCGGGATAATTTGATTTAATAAAATTAGTATCATTATATACACCTTCTGATGTGTAATTTGCTTGCTCCCAATGTGCTCCATACGTATCATCTGTATAATCAAATAATAATGATTTAACTAATGATGGTGTCAAACCTATATTAGTTGTCCATTGTGAAGATGAATAAATAATATAATCACCACTTCCATAAGTAATTCCTGTTGTATTTAATGTTAATGTTTGACTAAATACAGGTTTACCTAGTAAATTTGCTACAGTTTCATTAGAAACAGTATCATATTTTTTAGGTGGATATTCATATTTAGTTGAATAATTTATATTATATAATAAATTTGAAGTATTAATATTATTATTATCAATTTTAAAATTTAATATATTTGAAGTTAATGTTGTATAATTATTATTAAGATTTGAAATATTATTAACATCAGTTTTATTATAATAATTTGTATTTAGATTTGTATTAATGCTATTAAATGAATTAGTTAATATATTAGATGTTGCAAATGTATAATTACTATTAAG
>Ga0207934_1000023_pt1 | contig 45045 bp, 52 predicted proteins | sample LakMenE22Apr09ns_FD_150724 | JGI IMG/M metagenome (GOLD analysis project Ga0207934, IMG submission 150724) | Freshwater microbial communities from Lake Mendota, WI - 22APR2009 deep hole epilimnion (SPAdes) | ecosystem: Environmental > Aquatic > Freshwater > Lake > Epilimnion/Euphotic zone ... | reverse complement strand
ATGGTGATGGTGATAGTGATGGTAGTGAAGATATTAAAGAAATAAAAGGTGGTGAAGATATTAAAGAAATAAATGATAGTGGTAATTCTTTTAATATTAATAATGAAGAATTTTTTAAAGATGAAATAAAAGTAATTAAAATATAATTAATTGATAGAAATGAATGATTTATATTATAATATAATAATAATAGTATTAGTACTTGTTTTATTTTTAGTATATATACTTATTGCGTATTTCTATACTTCTTATAGTAATTATAAGGAGGATGTTGATGATAATTTTTCGAAAACTAAAAATTATATAAATACTACTATTTCTAAAATAGATGATAATATTCGTTCTAGTATAACCGAAAATAATACAAAAATAAATAATACGAGTAATTTAATAAATAATATTGATTCTAAAGTTAATAAAAATTATTATAAATCAGAAGATAATATTGCTGAAGTTAAAAATTCTTTTAATATATATGATTCGAATTTAAAAAATACAAAAATTCAAATAGATAGTAATACTTTAAATTTACAAAATTTTGATAAAAATATTAAACAATTTATTCAATATAAAGCAAATGGAACTTCTATTAATGATGCGATTTATAATTATCAATTTGGTGTTTCTCCAAATCTTTCTTTAGATTTTTTAAGAAATGTTAATGCTACTTTAGGTATGACTATTGAAACAGATAATACTTCCAATTTTAGATTATGTGATAAAACAAAAAATGGTAATTGTATGGATATGAGTATTAACAATGGAGGTCTTGATATTTTTCCTACTAATTATAGCAGTAATACAACTGAAAATATTTTAATTTATGATAAAAATAAAAATGTATTAGCAAAATTTGATTTAAAAAACCGAGAAATTTATTTAGGAGGTGAAGGAGAAGATGCTGGAATGTATATTCAAAATAGTAATGTTTATGTTAAAAAGATAAATTTAACTAATAATTATTCATCTGTTAAAACACTTTATGATAAAACAAAAATGGGTCAAATACAAACTTTTAATACATATCCATTTGAATTACAAGATATTAATAATAGAACTGAAATATATGGAATATATACGATTATTAAAGGAACAGAAACACCCGCGCAAAATACAATAATATTTAATTTCAAATGTTCAAATGATATTCCAAGCGGAACTACATTAATATTCGATATTCAAGAATTATCTAATACAAATACAAATGATATAATTATTATAGATATTGAATCTAAACCATTACCAATTATTAGTTCAGCCGTAATTAATACAAATAGTATTAGACTAATAACATCTGCTATAATTAATAAAGATAGAAATTATAGAATAAAAATAAGAAGTCAAGATTTAACTATTCATTCTAGTTATACAGAACCAAATATAACAAATATTATTAATCATCGTTTATAAATAAATTATTATTTTTCTTCTCATTCATATAAATTAAATGAAATTCATTAATTTTTGGTAAAATCTCATTATCCCATTTTTCCTTATTAAATTTCACCTCCTGAATATTAATCAAATTCAATTTCCAATAATTATATTTACTTACATTCTCAATTTTATCCATATCCTCAATCGTTTCTAAAGGTTTCGAATAAATATATTCAATCTCACCCTTCTCCTTCCTCAATTCAGCTATAATTCCATGATATTTTTCATTCTTACATTCTCTCTCATATTCCTCTCTCGTCTCATAACAACTAAATTCACATTCAATATAATCACATTCAGTTAATCTACAAACCGCCAATTGTCCCTGAATTTGATATTGATATTTTTCAGGAATTTCTCCATCAACTATCTTTCTCTTATAAGGACATTTAATCTCAATCATCTTACCATCTTCCGTAATTCCATCAGGAGATGCCCCAAAATTCTTAATATCATCATTAATTACCAATCCAAATTCATAAATCTTCTTCTTCTTCATATCTTCATAAATACTTGTAGCAACCGCTTCAAACATAGTTCCCCATTTTAAAGCAGGAATAGCATTAGAATTATATGTAGTTCCTTTCAATTTCTTCTTAGATAATGATAGTGGGTTTTTAATGGCGTCATGTAAATCACTAGCAGTTAAGCGATTTTCACGAAGTTTAAACCATTCAGGAGAACGTTGTTTGATAAATGGTCTCGTTAAAAGCTCTTTTAAAACTTCCTTAGGGTCATCATTCATTCTTTTAATTTTCTTCTTGCAATTTCTTTTTATATGCTTTCGATGATTTGATTTTTTTTTCATTTTCAACTTTAAGACGATTTAGAGTATCTTTAGTATCTTTATCTATTTTATCAGGATTAATCACTTTTTTAATCTCTCGCTTTTTAGATTTAGAAATCTCAATAATTTCATCTCTTTTTTCCAATAAAATCTTATTAAAATTATATAATAATTCATCATCTGCCATTTTTATTAACCTTTAAATAAATATAAATAATCAATTTTTAAATATAAAAAAATGATTTAGATTATTAATTAATAAATTAATGAGTTTTAACAAATTAAAATTAGTAGATTTGTTTGCTGGAACAGGTGCTTTTTCATTTGTAGCACATAAAACTAATAAAATTGAAACTATATTTGCGAATGATATTTTAGAAAGTTCAAAAAATATTTATGATATTAATAATAATATAGAATTAACTTTAAAAGATTTAAATGATATTAAAATAGAAGAAATACCTGAATTTGATATATTAACAGGAGGATTTCCTTGCCAGCCATTTTCAATAGCAGGAAAACAATTAGGATTTGAAGATAAAAGAAGTAATGTTTTTTGGAAAATAATTGAAATTATTAATTATCATAAACCTAAGGTTATATTATTAGAGAATGTTAAAAATTTAATAACACATGATAATAAAAATACATTTAAAACTATTATTAAAAGTCTAGAAGATTTAAATTATCATATTAAATATCAAATAATAAATACATGTGATTATTCAATTATTCCTCATAATAGAGAACGAATTTATATAATTGGTTTTAGTAATATTGATAATTATAAAAAATTTGATTTTAATTTTGATAAAATTGTAAATAAAGACTTAATACATTTAATGGAAGATAATGAAATTAATAAAAAATATTATTATAATGAAAAATCAAAAATTTATGAATGTCTCCAAAAAAATATTTTAAAATCTATTAGTGATAATGTTATATATCAATATAGAAGATATTATGTTCGTGAAAATAAAAAAGGTAGATGTCCTACATTAACAGCAAATATGGGTTCGGGTGGTCATAATGTTCCATTGATTTTAGATAAAAATGGTATTCGAAAATTAACTCCTAGAGAATGTTTTAACATACAAGGATTTCCAGAAGATTATATATTACCAAAAATAAGTGATAATAAATTATATTCATTGGCAGGAAATGCTGTATCAATTCCAATAATAACATTAATTATTAATAAGATATGTGAAACTATTTTCGAAGATCTTAGTTGAATAATCTTCAACTTGTTGATAGAAGTAATTAAAATTTATATGAGGTCTTCTTTTATTTTTAATTTGGTCTTTAATCGTTTCATTTTTATTAACTTTAATATTCAAATATTTTTCACTTGAACTTGATATATCAATCTTCCATAATATTAATTTATCATCTATCCAATTTCTCATATCTAAACAATAAAGAACATCAAAATTTTTTGTAGGACTAAATTGCATTGGTCCATTAGAAGTAAATGATTTAATTTCTGGATTAAAATTATTTGAATATAAATCTCCAGATATTTTATATTTTTTATTTATAATTCCTTTTGACCAAATTATATTAGGTTCATTATCGTATTTTCTAATAATAAATTTAACAATATTTTCTGTAATATCTTCGGGTGGATTTTGATGTCTAATATTTATTCCTAATTTTTTAAAGTTTTCTACCTCTAAATAACTTTTTCTATAAGTATTATATCTATTATTTAAGATTTCGATTGAATAATTATCTTTTAAATCTTCTTCAGGAATTATCATTATATTATTTTTAATTTTAATAAAAATAATCAGTTTTTATTAAATAAATGATAAATATTTTTATATTTAGGAGGGATTTTAGAATATTTGATAATACTTCTTTAAATTTATTAAAAAAAACTTATCCTAATATGAAAATACTTCCAATTTTTATATTTAATAAAAATCAAATTGAACCTTCTAAAAATCCTTATTATTCTTCAAATGCTTTTGAATTTATGTGTGATAGTCTTCTTGAAATTCCAACTCTTAATTGTTATTTAACTAATGATGATATTTCAATTCTTAAAGAACTTCAATCAAAATTTGAAATTAATGCTATTTCATTTAATCTCGATTTTACCCCTTATGCTATTAAAAGAGATAAGAAGATTATTGATTGGTGTAATTCTCAAAAAATTGAAATAATTAGAGAAGAAGATTATACATTACATAAAATTGGGACGATTGTTAAGGATGATGGAAAACCTTATCAAAAATTCACACCATTTTATAAGAAGGGGATATTAATAAAACCTAATGAGGTTAATAATGAAAAATTTGATTTTATTAAAGATAATTCTACGAATATTAATCCATCTTCATTTATAAAAAAGAGAAATCCTGAAATAAAAGTTAAAGGAGGTCGTGAAAACGCCCTTAAAATTCTTAAAAAATTAAAAGAAGGTGTATTTGATAATTATGATGAAGATAGAGAATATCCTTATTTAGATAAAACTACGAAATTAAGTGCTTATATTAAATTTGGTTGTTTATCAATTAGAGAGATTTATTATTCACTTCCTACAAATCATGGAATAATTCGTGAATTATTTTGGAAAGATTTTTATGCTAATATCTCTTATTTTTTCCCTTATATATTTGGAAATAGTTTTTTGAAAAAATATGGAAATATCAAATGGGATAATAATGAAGAATTATTTAATAAATGGAAAAATGGTAAAACAGGATTTCCTTTAATAGATGCTTCAATGCGTCAATTAAATAGAACAGGATGGATGCACAATAGATGTAGAATGCTTGTTTCATGTTTTCTCGTAAAGAATTTATTTATAGATTGGCGAATAGGTGAGAGATATTTCGCAACTAAATTAGTTGATTATGATCCTTCGTCAAATAATGGAGGATGGCAATGGAGTGCTTCGACGGGGACAGATAGTCAGCCTTATTTTCGTATATTTTCGCCAACTATTCAAATGAAGAAATATGATAAGGATTGTAGATTTATAAAAAAATGGGTGGAAGAATTGAAAGATGTAGATAATAAGATAATATTAAATTGGGAAACTAAACAAATACCTAATAATTATGTGAAACCAATAATAGAATTCAAAAAAACTTCCCAAAAATTTAAAACAATGTTTTCCTTATAACCTTATTATATTTATCTTGAATTATATTTTCATAATGTTCGGCAATCTTTATTTTATTAACAAATAATGGATTATAATAAAATGCTTCTAAAAATCCATATAATAAATTTCCAATTGTTAATATCGATTCATTAAAAAGCTTATAAAACATATAAGCTATATAAAGAGATATTAATATGAAAAAAATTCTAATAGCTGTTTTTAAAATATAAGAAATATCTGGAATATTAGTTTCTTCTTCTATAGGAGTTTTAATATCTGTTTTTGTTGGTGGTGGTTTTGGTTCATCATCTGCTTTTGTTGTCCCTCCACAACTTGTTTTATTAACATCAATTTCTTCTGAAATTAATTTTTTACATAATGTTCCACAGAATATTTTACAATTTTCATTTTTTTTACATTTTTCTAAATCACATCCATTAATACTATTACAATTAGTACACTCTTGCTTATTACTTGTATTTAAATAAACTATTTCTCCAGATTTACATTTACTTCCATTAATTATTTCACTATCCTCTTCTGTATAAATTAAAAATTTAGATTTAAAATTATTTTTAAAAGTGTCAATATCTTTAGTATTGTCATCGGGTAAATATTCTGTTATTATTTTTTTATAAAACACATCTTCTAGATATTTATTTTTATAAAATTCAATTTCAAATCCATTAATAATTTCATTAATATTATTTTTAAAATTAAAATATTTATCCTTGTCTGCTTCTGTAAATGATATTGTTGATATTGATGTTGGTTTTTGATATCTATCTAAAGCTTCTTTAGTTCTTTTGATTAAATTTTTACTAAAATCAGTTTTATTATTATAACTGATATTAATTGCCTTATATAATATATTTGCTAATCTTTGCCTATATTTTTTATCATTAAATAAGTTTTTATCATTATTATAATCAAATAATACCTTATTAATATTAAAAGAATTTAAATCTTCTTTATTAAAATTTATTATATTTGTACTAGCAGTTGTATTTAAATAATTTGGTATTGTCATAATTTCTTTAATAAGTTTATAAATATTATATGATATATATGCTGTATGAATTAATATAATATCATTTGTAAGGATTTCATTTTTATCCATTCCTAATAATGAAATTAAATCATTTTCTTTTAAATTTGGATGTTTATATGTTAAATTTTTATATTCCGTTGAATAATCTAGAATTTCTAAATTATCTTCATTAACAATTTTATGTAATATATTTTTAATTTTATCAAATACTTCATTAATTATATAATTATCATTATTTACTAAATTTTCACTTAAAAAAACTTCAGTATTTATTTGATAATTATTTGATTTTTTACTTATTTTATAAAAATATAAATTTTTATATAATAAATTTAAACTTTCTTTATTATTACCAATAAGATTTATTAATGCTATTGTCGAATAATCTAATTTATTTTCATAAATACCATCATAAGCAATTTCTTTAGGAACACAAAATTTTTTTCCACTTGAATTAATATAAGGCAGTTCCCCTTCTTTACAATTATCATAACAAACTTTAACATCTTCTTTAGAATATGCTCCGCTATCTTTAAGAATTCTATTTCCAAGATGATAATTTGGTATAATTATCCAATCGTACCATCTATCTTCACAATATTTATTATTTTGAATTTTTTCATATTTAAAATTACCTTCTTCATCGCCTAATTCACTTCTATTAAGTTTTATAATCGTTTCATTATTTTCTTCTATTTTTTTTAATTGTTTTGGTAAATTTATTTCAGGAGATACTATACAAAATCCATCTTTATAAGTAAATAAAGGATTACCAGTTTGTAAAACACAATTTACATAATATTCATCAATATTATTTGTTTTACCACATAAATTTTTATTTCTAGTACCTTGACCATCATAATTAAAACTATATTTGTTTGGATTATTAGTATCGCTAATATCTCTAAAAATATTATTTAAATCTGTAATATCAGATGATAATGCAGGTTTAAATAAATTAATATCATCATGTAAATATTTTTCTTCTGTTGATGAATTTCTTATATTTTGTAAAGCTTTTAAACTACATATTTCTATTGGTTTAACAAATATATAATCATTACATTTTTTATCCATTTTTCTATTTATTTAAATGGATATTAATATTATATTATTAACCAGTGAGGATAGTTGTTGGATATTTATAATTAGTACCATCATGAACAAACATTTTACTAATTAAAGTAGGTGTGCTTTTATCATTGTCATTATATATATGAGCTTTTATTTTATTAAACTTAAATTCATTTAAGTTACTTGTATTATTAAAAGGTAATATTACATTAGGATTTATATCTTTTAATGTTAGATTATTATGTTTATATTTAATACTATTAGCATCATATTTCCAAGCATTATTACTATCTTTTACAACTGGTAATAAAAGAATACTATCAGAAAGATTAGGATATAATGATTTAATATTTACTGGTAAATTATTATAATCATTATTATTAATTGTATTTATAGATATAATTGGTATTTCAATAGGTAAGGGTTTTAAAGTTGTATAAGTATGTTCATTATCATCAGATCTTTTAATATGGAAAATACCATCATTTCTTCCAGTAGTTATTTGTTTTCTTTCTTCTCCTAATATTTCATACAAATCGTTTCCTACAAATTTATTTATTCTAGTTTTAAAAAAATTAAAATTAAATTTATATTTATCTGGAATAAGATTAGAAAATTGATTAGAAAATTTACTAAATAATGTATTAGTATTTTTATTATTAATTAAAAAAGATGAATAATTTTTATCATCATTTATTATATCATTTACTTTATCCTCAGGTTTCTTATTATTAACAAAATAATTAACTCCAAAAAAAATTAATATAATAAATACTATTATAAATATTGTTTTTAATACAACACCTCCACCAGCATTAAATAAAGCAATAGTACCATAGTAAATATTACCTAATATTATTACAGCATTTTTTATTAAATATGCCAGATATTGAGCTAATCTTAAGATTAAATTAATTAAAAATACAAATATACTTGCTATTGCTTTTAAGAAAAATTGAAATTGATTATTCCTAAGTTTTCTTTGTTCAATAGTTGCTTTATCCCTATCTATTTGATTTTGTTCGTCTTTTAAATCCCTTTCTTTTTCACCCCTTGCTCTTTTAACTTCTTCTTTTGCTTCATTTAAATTATCCTCATATTTCTTAATTAAATCATCTTTTTTTCCTTGACGAATATTAAAATCAATATCGTCGGCGATATAAATCCCCTTTTTATTTGTTTCTTTTAATCCAATTTTTTCTAAAATACTTGCTCCTCCTTTTTTAGATTTTTTTCTCATATTTTTTCTATTTATAATAAATAAATGAAATTTAATATAATAATTATAATAGTTATTCTCATTTATATCTGTTGTTATTTTATATTTCCACCTGATATTTTTATTCTTCAATCAAATATTAGTGATTTTAATTTTGCCTCTTTAATTTCAAGACAACCGATAGTTCTACATGATTTATTACAAGAACCAGATAAATTAATTCAATTATGGTTTAATTATAATTTTAAAACTTCTCTTAATCCCGATGATAATTGGGTTCATAATAAAAATAAATATCTTTTCGTTAATGCTTCTAAAGATACTGAAATAATAATATATAAAGCAACAAATTTTTCATATATACCTAATGAAAATGATAAAATAATAGCAATAAAATTACAAAAATCTCAATCTCTAATTATTCCTTATCGTTGGAACTATTATCTAAATCCAGATGAAGTTAAAATATGGGGTATTAATGATTTAATTACTTCTTTCCTCTTTTTTTAATCGTCTTCAAATCTCCTTTCAAATCATTTTCATAATCTTCAAGAATTTCAATTTTATAACTTTTCCATTCCTTTAATAATACATTTAATTCATCTTCCCATATTTGAACGATTGATGTCTCCTCCAATTTCTTAATCTCATTTTCTAATGTTGCTACTTCCTTCTCAAGACTTTCCTTCTTATCCGCAGTTAATTGCGAAATAGGTAATTGTAATAGATAATTATAACTATTCTCATATCTATCATATCCTCTTTCCACTAATTTTTCCTCAATATCTTTCAATTTCTTATTCATAATTAAGATATTACCTTCAATTACATCTAATATAAATCTAATCTTATTAGAAATAATCAAGAATTCATCTTTCATCTTATTCAATTGTTTTTCCTTTCTCGTTTGATATTTATAAATACGAACTTTAAACCATTCTACTAATATTTCACTAGTATTTTCATATTTCTTAATATTACCTTTCTGTGTAAATAAATGTAGATTATTTAAACTAAGATTTTTAGTAGAACTTAAATTAAATTCATTAATAATCTTATCCTTTTCTTCTCCTTCATTAATTTTAAGAATGAATTTAACATTCTTCGCTGTATAATGACTTTCAAATGATTTCAAATATTGATTATTCTTTGTTATCAAATCTTCTAAAAATTCCTTATAATTCTCCGTCCATGTTCCTATCGGCAATTCCGTAATCTCTAATGTCGTATCATCAATCCATTTATAAATTCCTTTAGATACATAAGAACCCTTCTCATTTTTAATAATAGTTCCTCTAAAACCTAAATAATAAGGTTCAATTTCTCTAATATCATCATCAATTAATTCAACTGCCTTATCAATATCATCAATTGATAAGATATCTCCAATAATCAATTTAATCTTCTCAATAATTTCAAGATAAATATTAATGATATCTTCTGGATTAAATTGTGGAATATTTGTTGAATAACCAGTGCCAATTCCAATTGCTCCATTCACTAAAATCATAGGAATAATTGGTAGATAATATTCAGGTTCAATTGATAAACCATCCTCCTCCAAATAATTAAGAATTTCATTATCCTCTTCTTTGAAGATTAATCTCGTCAATTTTGAAATAAGTGTATAAATATATCTCGATGAAGACGCATCTTGACCTCCTTGAATTCTTGTGCCAAATTGACCATTCGGTGATAAGATATTTATATTATTCGTTCCTACGAAAATTTGTGCCATTCCAATAATCGCTTCTTGTAATGAATTCTCTCCATGATGATACGCAGTAACTTCACTGACATTTCCAGCAAGTTGAGCAACCTTTATCTCATTTGTATATAACTTCCTCTTAAAACAAGCGAATAAGATTTTTCTAGTGCTTTCTTTAAGACCATCCATGATATTTGGAATAGACCTCTCCAAATTTCTATTACTGAAATGAATTAAGTCTTTATTAATAAATGTCTCATAACTAATAACCTCATCCTTATAATCAAGAACATCTGTCTTATCATAATTTGCTAACCATACCTTTCTATCATCTGCTCTCTTTTTATTGAAAGCAAGATTAATAAATTCATTCGAATTCTCAGTATATTTATACGTAATCTTCTTCATATTCTTAAAATATTCCTTGGCTTCTTCATCAGTAGATGTTCCAAGTCCTTTATAATATTTAATTTTCCATCCATTTCTATTAGTTAATTCTTCACTCCATTTCTCATAATCACTCATATTATAGAATGATATGATTTCCTTCGTTGAATTATTCGTAGCTTTAATAATAGGTGTTAATAATGATGTCATAAATCCATCAAATTTATATAATGAACTCCAAAGAGTTTCAAATACATTGAATAATAATCCTTTAATATGACTTCCATCATGGTCTTGGTCTGTCATAATCATAATTTTCCCATAACGAAGTGAATTAATATTATCTGTATAATCTTTATTCTGTTCTAATCCTAGGATTTTCTTAAGAGCAGTAATTTCAGCATTATCACTAATCTTCGAATAACTAACATCTTTAACATTCATAATCTTTCCACGAAGTGGAAATACACCATATAAATCTCTTCCTACTACACTCAAACCAGCAATAGCAGTAGTTTTAGCTGAATCACCTTCTGTTAAAATCAAAGTGCATTTTGAACTATCTTTAGTTCCTGCTAAATTCGCATCATCTAATTTTGATACTATGATCTTATTAACTTTCTTACCATCAGTTTTAGTCAATTTCTTTTGTTCTGTAATTTCAGTCGCACTTAAAGCATTTTCAATAATACCTGATTTAAATAATTTCTCATAAAATTTTTCACTTAATTCACATTTTGAACCAAATTTAGTTATTTGAGTTGTTAATGTCTCCTTCGATTGACTATCAAATGAAGGATTTTCAATAATCGATTTAACAAATATAAATAAATTATCACGAATATATTGTGGTTTAATTGTCTTCTTCTTCTTCGCTAATGTCATATCCACTAATTTCTTCGTAATCGAATTTAATATATATTCAAGATGTTTGCCTCCCCTAATGGTATTAATACCATTCACGAAAGACATTTGTTCAAATGTTCCATTAGGATTAAATGCTACAACTATCTCCCATCTATCATTAGGTTTCTCATAAAATCTTGGCTGAATTGTCTTAGTATCTAAGAATAAATCAGCATATTTCTCAAAATCTTTCACTTGAATTTTCTCATCATTTAAATAAACATTCACAGAAATATCCGTAGATGCCGAAACATCATAAACACGCCTCTTAAATAAATCATAAATATCATCTGTCATTTCTGTTAATCCAAATTTCTCATAATCAGGAAGAAATGAAATCTTCGTATAAGGTTTTCTTTGACAAGCCTTAATATCGGGCTCTTCCTTAATAGTCAAATTATCTCTAAATGTCTGTTTATAAATCTTCTTGCGAATATGGTCAATTGTCTCAATGGTAAATTCTTTTGAGAAGATATTTGCGAGTTTAATACCAAGTCCATTCACACCTCCAATAGTTCTAATTTCATCATCATTATAATTCGAAGAAGTTAATAATTCTCCAAATATCATTTCAGGAATATATATATCATATTCGCCATGTTTTACTATTTCAATTCCATTACCATCATTAAATATCTCAATAATTCCAGTAGCTTTATTAATAGAAACTTTGATATTCTTAACAATTATAGATTTTTCATTCTTATCTTCTCTAGTTCTTACTGAATGGTCTATCGCATTCACTAAAGCTTCATCAAAAATCTTAAACAACCCAGGGATATATGTAATCTGTTTCTTAACAATCTTATTCGTATTATCGACTATATAAGTTTCAATTGTATTAGGCTCAATGGTTCCAATATACATAGCTGGTCTGCTATATATATGTGATCGAAGCTCGTGTTTCTTATATTTTTCTTCGATATTCGCCATTTTGCTATATTTATCATAATTTGCTTTTAAATAAAATCATTTTTTTTAATATATATAAAAAATACTGAGATATTTACTAATAATGATTAGAAGATATTTTATTGGGGCTGGATTATTAAATATTATTGATTTTAATTATAATACTTATAATAAGAAATTTACTAGAATTGATAAAGAGAATAGATTATTATTAAGTGATAGATTTGTTTATTCTATTTTTGCTTTTGGTTTAGGTTCATTTACAATTCCATTAAAAATCTTAAATTATATTGATTATTCACATATTAAATATAATAATGAAAATCCAGATGATTATGGATTTAATGAAATTAGAGACAAACCTTATTTTTATTTGTAATATATAGAATAAAGATATGAATTCTAGATCTATTATTAATAAAAAAACTTCATTATCGTCAATACCTAAATCTAAAAAAAATATTAGCATATTGTCATTCACAAACACATGAAGAAAGATGAGATTTAAAAATAATAAATACTTTAAAAATTAATAAAGGTGATGAAATAGATACTTGTGATTTATATGGAGATCACAAAAAAGATATAAATATAGATTTATCAAGACAAATATCTATTGATGATATAACACAATTTAATAGATATGATATTATATATTTAGTTAATTGTCCTTCTAGTGTATATATAAAGGGAGAAGATTTTAATGAAGATTTATTTAGAAATTTATTTAAATTACTTAATTCTAATGGTGTAATAATTACAAGATTATCAAGACAAGCTATAGAAGATATTTCTGAAATAGTAATTGAAGATATAGAAGATGTTAAAGAAGCTTTAAATGATGAACAAAAAAAAGAATTATTATTAAAACTCCAAATAAGTATTCATAAAGAATTTAAATCTGCTTTATATGTAAGTGAAATTAAATTACAAGATTTTTTAAAAGAAAAAAGATTTGATCTTAAAATTTTAACAAAATCTGAAAATAGTAAATTCATTAAATCAGGTTTAAATGGTTCTGGTTTAATGAAATCTTTTATTATAATTCAAAAAAGTTAAAAATATTTGTAATGAATATTTATAAATAATAAATAAAAATGATTTAATTCCTCTAATAATATTATTAAAGACACGATGTTCATTCAATATGCTAGTTATAACCATTCTGTATCTTCGGTTGAATTGAATGAAAACAAGAATATTCTTCTTCTCAAGACATCCCTCTATACTTATAGATATGTTGCGAACGGCGATTGTTGCTCATGTTCAGTCTTTAAGGTTGTTGATAAACCTTTCTCATCTATCGTTGGAAAAATTATCAAGAGTATTAAGGAAATTCATGACTTCGAATATAATGAGGAAGAAGATTCAAGTGAGGAATGTATTACACCTCATTTGTATGAAATGAGTTTCAAGGATAGCGATGAGATTTTCAAGTTTCTATTGGTGAATTATTCTAATGGTTATTACGATGGATGGATGAGTTCTTATATCGTCCTTTAGATTTTTTTTTCTTATAATTGAAGGATGTTGATTATTATTGGTCTTGCTGGTAGTGGAAAAACGACTTATTTTCAACAAAATCTATCAAATAAATATGAATTATTCGATGATTTCGTTTCTAATTTCTTTGATGGAGAAATTATTGAAAAAATAAATGAGGAGATTTGTTTGATAGATCCTCGATTATGTAATTTCGAGTTGTTTAAAGAAATTATGATGGAAATTGAGAAATATATAGATAGGAGTAAAATCAAATTATTATTATTTGAGAATAATCCCGACGGATGTTTAGTGAATTCTCGAATGAGACAAAAGAAGAATGTGGAGAAGATGATTGAAATTTATTCGAAGAATTATGATTTGGATAATTATCGGGATTATGATTATGAAATTCTTAAAGTTTATAAATGAATTCATAAATTTCCTTCCCAATTTCTTCAATTGATTTATCATCAACATCTATATAAATCTTTTTGTCTTCTAGATTATCAAATGCTTTCTCGTGATATTCATGAATATTCTTCAAATATTCTAAAGTTATTTCCATTTCATTTTCACGACCTCTTTTATAAATCTTCTCTAAACATTTTTCAGGAGATGAACGAAGATAAATAAAATAATTTGATTTCCATATAATATCAGTCTTATCATATAATTCATTAATAATATTATTTTCATTATTATTAATTAATTCCGTATCATATGTAAATTTATTAAAAGTATTTCTAATAAAATACGGACTTCTTTCCATTATTACCAATGAACTTTTATTTTTCTCTTGTATCCATGACCTATCTAACCAAATTCTTATTAAAAATTTAAAATAATTCTTCTTTTCCAAATAAATATTATCCAAATATTGCTTCCATTTATCAATAGGTTCTAAATCAACATTTATATTATAATTCGTATGAAGATAATTAAGGATAGATGTTTTACCTGCTCCAATATTTCCATCAATAGTTATAATAGGCATTATATTACTTATCTATCTATTTATTTAAATATCTTAAACATCTTATTTTTTTCAATTACAGATTTAATCATAGGTGGTTTAATAACTTCCTTATATTTCTTTAATTTCATCATTAAACATTTGATATAATTTTCAATCATTAAGACAATTTCATCTATTATCACTTTTCCTGCTTTTAATTTATAATGAATTAAGAAATCCTTTATGACTTTTACAAAAGGACTTGTTGATTTACCACCTCCTATTTGTTGTCTCATAATTCCAGATGAGAAATCAATATTAAGAAGGTCATTTTGATTATTAGTAGGTAAATATCTGCCACTATTATTACCATAAAATTCCATAGGCATAACAATAGCATTTCCACCTTTCATCATTGGACTACAAACCTTATTTAAATAAGAATGAAGTATTTGAATATTTTCTTTTGTAATTGTTTTTGAATTATTTATAAACGCAATTATTGCTGATACAGAAATAACGTTAAATACTATATTTTGAATACATTCGCATAAACAATTCATACTTGTTTTACTTTTAATATTTAAACCATAATCACTTATTAATTTTTGAACATACATCATTAAATTAGAATTATTCATATCTTTTCTATAAAATAAGAGAGAAAAAAGAAATGGATACAAGTTATATCCTTAATGGAAGAATTAATTTATTTGATGAAAATGCTAAATCATCAAAAATATTAAATAATGATCCGCAGTTTTATAACGAAAAAAATATTTCAACTATTAATAGAAATGTATCTGGTAATTGTGTTTCTGAAATTTATTTTTCACAAGATAATATGAATATAATTCAATTAGGTATCTATAATAGTGTATATAATACTAGTAAAGGTCAATATAAAATAGGGAAACAAAGCGAACAAGAACTTAAAATAATTATGAGATCATTTTATCTTCAATATGCTAAAAATCTTAATTTTGATTTAAAGGAACAAGTTAAGGAATTGAATACTATAGTAATTCGATGGTGTGTCGATGAAATTATTAAAAATATAAAACAATATATTGAATATAAGAAAAGTGTTTCAACATTACCATTACCATTAGAACATTCGCAATTACCATCTCAAAAAGGAACTAAAATACTTGAAATAAAATCATTTATATAAATAGAACTTATTAATAATGGGCAATACTAAATCTACTAGTTGTTCTAATAGTACATCTATAACGGAACAAGATTTACGATTAACGGATTATGATATGACTATTCATGAATATAGAAAAGAACGTATATTTAAAGGAACTATAGCAATTTGTATTGTTTATGCTTTAGTTGCTTTAATAATTCTTCTATCAAGTTATATGTCCCCTACTATAAAATTTGTTATATTTGAAAAATTCATGCCATTTACTATTGTATTTATAATAGGAACTATCCTATTAATCGTTTATCTATTTTATAATATTATATATTTTAAACCTATTAAAATAAATAAGAATTTTGATTATACTAATATTAGTTGTCCTGATTATTGGAAATTAGAATATGATGAAAATTTACATAATTATTTTGATAGTAATACTATAAATACAAATATATTTAATTATAGATGTGTTTTAGATCCAAATGTTTTCAGTAAAACCGATTTATATTTCAATCAAAAGAATAAATATGTTCCTGAGGCTGCTGCTGGTAATTCTGGTGTGAATGGTACTAATGGTACTAACGCAATTGGAATGACAAATACAGGAGCTATTGGTGATCAATTATATGATTATGATACATTTAATAAAGATAGCTATGATACTGATAATAATAAATATATAGTTGCTGATTTAAAAGATGATAATAACAAAAATATTATAAATAAAATAACACGTACAGCTGATAGTAATGTTTATAAAAATCTTGTAGAAAGTTCTCTATTAATGAATAATTATTATTTAGATAATAAAATTAGTGCTAATAATGATTCTTATATATATAGACATATTGGAACAGCAGATGAAAAAAATAATTTTAATCCTTTAATTGTAGGTGCAGGATTAACAAATGCAAAAATGAACGAATTAAATATAAACTTAGTACCAAGTGATAAAAATAAGCAATCCTCTTCAGTTCCTTTAGTATCAGGTGATGCAATTATTATTAAAAAGAATATAAACGACAATACAGGTTTTTTAGATAATATAACAACAAGTACTATTAGTAATGGTGCTGTTAATGGTACTCCAGTAACATTAAATAAATTCCCAATGGTTTGTAATAGGGTTTATCCTTTATTATTGGCTGCCAAAGATAAGGAATTAAGTAAAAATAGTAGTGGAAAATATGATGAGAATGTATTAAGATGTGCTTATTCTAAAATGTGCGGAATTCCGTGGAGTGATATGAATTGTGATAAATATGATACTGATTAATTTTTTATTTAAGGATTTTCCATTTAAGTTTTAATTAATATGAGTAAATATTTAAGAGGTGATTTATTAGTCTTTTCTAATAGAGGTCTTATTCGTCTAGATAATCTAGCAAAGGAAGATAAGATTTTAACATTAGATAAGGATAATAATTATTATTATGAAGAAATTGAGGAGATTTCTAAAATTTTTAAGAAGAAATACAAATTAAATAAGATAGATAATTTTTATCTAAATAATAATATTCAAGTTAAGGCAGTTAAAAACATTCCATTTAATTATGATTTAACAAATATTCATAATTTAATTTATTATGATCAATCGAATTATCTCCAAAAATCTTCTATTGGAGATTTAAGTGATTTTGATTTTCTCGGTTTCCCTTTAAATCTCCCATTATCTCATGATAATAGTTATGATAATGATTATTATAGATTTCAAGGATTAATATTAACATCATATCTTAAATTTAATAATGAATATGATAAATCTTCTATTGAATTTCTTGAAAAATATTTAAAATCTCGAGAAATCCCACATGAGATTAGAAAAGAAGGTTTTTCAACATTATTTGATATTTCTAATCAAAGAAAAATAGTTTTTGATGATATTTTTAAGATGACGAAAGAAGAATTAACAGAATTTATTAATGGTATTATGGAAAATTCTAATGAATTTAATATTACTGATAATGAGATTTTTAAGATTATTAAATATACATGTATGCTTTTAGGAATGTCTTTAACATCTTATTTTAAAGATGGTAAAAATCATATAAAAATCCTAAAAGAAGATAAAAATAATTTCATTTATGATAATTTTGTTTGGAATAAAATTAGATATATTAAAAAAGTAGATTTCACAGGAAATGTTTATTCCCTTTCCTTAAAAACTAATAATTTCTATTTAACTGAATTTGGTCTTATTTCATAATCGCCTTAATAGTTGGATGATATTTATATTCACTTAATTCAAAATCTTCAAATTTTAATTCTTCAATCCATTTTATTTTTTCATCTATTGATAAATTATTATCAATATCTTTCTTAATTTCTACTTTAGGACTTTCATAAACTTCTCTCGTTATTTGTTCCTTAACCGCCTCTATATGTTCATCATATATATGACAATCACATATAGAAATACATATCTCATTAACTTTCATTCCCATTACTTTTCCAATAATCATTGCTAATAAAGTTGTAGAAGCAATATTAAATGGAACTCCTAAGAATAAATCAGCAGACCTCATATACATCATACAACTTAAATTATCATCATCTATTTTATAAAAATTATAAAGGAGATGACAAGGAGGAAGTGCTTGTTCTTTTAAATCACATGGGTTCCAAGCTGATAAAATAGCCCTCCTACTATTATTAAGTGTAAGTTCTTCGATAATATATTTAATTTGGTCAAAATATCCATTAAAAGAACGCCATTCATATCCATATACCTTACCTAATTCACCTTCATTATTATTAATTAATCCAATGGAATCTAAATATTCTCTTGTTGAATTACCTTTCCAAATATTAATACCTTTATCTTCTAATTCTTTAGAATTGGTAGAACCTCGTAAAAACCAAAGAAGTTCTTCTACTATTCCACGAAAAAATACTTTTTTAGTTGTTAATAAAGGGAATGAAATACCATTATTAACATTAAATTTTAATATAGCACCAAATGAAGAAAAAGTGAAACCATTCCTATTATCTCTTCTAATACCATTATCATATACATCTTTTAATAATGCTAAATACCCTTTTTCATTCCTTTCCATATTAATATTATAATTATCATCAAAAATCTTTAAATAATTCTTTTTTTAGAAAAAAAATGATTTTCTTTTATAAATTTAATTAATTATAAAAAGATGCGTAGAAATTCAAAGTCAGGTGTTTATTCTAATAACTCTATTAGATTTAATCAATTGTCTAATAAGAAAACTAAGAATATCGTCTATCTTCAAGAAACTAAAATTAATTGTAGCAATTTCTATGATTTCTCTGTATCTCAAAAAACAAAGAAAATGCTAAATAATAGAAATAAATATTATAAAATTGATGATGAAGATGATATTATCTATGATGAGGATGAGTAAAAAATGATTTAATTTTTTTACTTATTATCATCGATAAATGAATAAGGGAACAGGTGCTGGTGGAAAGAATACAAATATTTATGGAAAGAAATTTTAAGATTGAATATTCATTATGTTTGAGTAAGTTTCTATCAAATAAATTCAAATCAATTGATATAAAATATAATATTCTAAAAAAAATATTATATGGAGATGATAATGACTATTTTCTAAAAATAAATCATTGGATTAATAATTAGTAATAATGATTTCATTGGTAATTGATTGTGGATTTTTTGAATTTATTTTTCTTTTACAAAGGATTATTTGAATAATATAATCATTAAAATAATCATTCACATATTTAACATCAGCATTATTCATTAAGAATTTACAATTAAATTTTTTTATAATTTCAAATAAATCATTATGATTTTTTAAATTAAATCCATCTTTATTATAATTAACAAACGAATTATTTTTTTCGGGATAATATGGAGGGTCTAAATAAATGAAATCATTTGAATTAAATGAAGAATTTAATGATAGTTTAAAATCTTTATGAATAAATATAACATCTTTTATAAGATTATGAATTTCTTCTAAATGATTTTTATTTATAATCTCTGGATTTTTATAATTACCATAAGGAACATTAAAACCATTCTTACTTTCTCTATACATACCTCTAAAACAAGTTTTATTTAAGAAAAGGAATAATGAAGATGCTTCGATTGATTTCTTATTTTCTAAAGAATTATAAACATCTCTTTGATAATAATAATAACTTTCTTTATCTTCTTCTTTTTTATATTCATCAATTATTTTTATTAGATTATTATAAAAAATTAAATGATTTTCTTGAATATTTTTATAGAAATAAATAAGAGGTTCATTGATATCATACGCAAAAATTCTTTCTTTAATATTAATCAAACCTTCTTTTCGATAATGAAGAAGACCTATAAGAATACTGGCACCTCCTAAGAATATTTCGTGATAATTATCCATATCTTTAGGAAATTTATCTAAAATATCTTTTAGAATTTGAGTTTTTCCTCCAATCCATTTAAGTATAGGTTTATTCATATTATAAATAAAAACATTTAATATTTATAATCATTTTTTATAAATTAATTTGTTCAATTGGTTGATATTTCTTAAACTTTTCATTAAATCTACATTTAAATTTAATTGTGAAAGTTAAATTCTTATCTTTAAATAATTCCCTTAATCTAATACTTTCTTTTAATGTTGGAACTAAAGCAATCCCAATTTTATTAGATGTTAAGATATTGAAATTATCATAGAGATTATAAATATCCGCATCATCTGTTTTAGAAATCCATAATTCCTTATATTCTTCCAAATCATTTAATTTCATCACAGGTATATTAGAAGTTATAATGAAATTTGAGGTAATTTGACTTTCAAGATTTTGATTAAGTGATTTAAATTCAGTAATATCTTTAACTTTCTTCTTAACATCAATAATCATATTCTCATCGAAATTATATAATTTAGGTTTATGTTTAAGAAAATAAGAGTAGAAATATAAACCTCTACAAGTATAATTAAGAGTTTTGGATTTTTCCATTAATTCATTTATAGATTTCTTAGATAAATAATAATAATTTTTAATTTGATATGAACATATATCACATATCTTATCCGGTGTATATTTATCATTTAAGATATTATAAATGATTTTCAAACGTTCTAATAAATTCATATTATCCAATTTCTTACCTTCATAAGCAATAATATCATTAAATATAAATATCCATTTATTTTCTTTTGTCTTTACCATTTCACCTTCCAAAAGGGTATTTAAAAATAAAGATGGAGCAAATAAACCTCTTGTTAATATTATTCGAGGCTTTTCATATCCAGTATGAATTTTCATATCTATAAAATAAATAATTTCAATATCATTATATTTTGATAGATATATATAATATCTATTTCCATTTGTTCTTAATGAAATCATGTGAGGAACTTTATTTAAATGATGAATATTCGTTTCATCCAATTTAAAATAATGTTTTTGAATAATTCTTATTCCATATAAATCATATATTTCATTTAGTATTTGGTCTTTGGTATTATTACATTTAATATTCCAAGCTACTCTATCTCCAAATGAAATAATACCAGTTTGCATTTTATATTTAAATAAATAAATTGTATAAATATTTAAATCATTTTTTAATGAAATTATCATTATCATTATTATTCACTACTACTTCAGGGAATACATCTCCCATACCTGAAACTAATAAATATATATTATCAATATCATCTTTATGGATTTTAACTATTCTTAGAAATTCATTAATTTCATTAAATCCATATCTATCATTTTGTCTTATTTCAATTTCAATAATATCTACTTTATTCTGGTATAATTATAAAATTAATTCAATATATCATAAATTAGATAAATTATTAGTTTGGACTATTGCTATTATCAATCTCAATTATGCCATATATAAATTATATATATCAATAACTATTTTATTATTTTCATTAATAATTTATTTCTTTTATTTAACAGAATATTATATCATTAAAAATAAATTTAAACATCAATTGATTTCACATCTTCTATTTCGCTATTTCTTTTTCACATGGATCTATCTAACTTACTATAATACTTTATTACAATTTTCCTTAATTTCATTTGGATACTTATTACATAATTTTTATTTAATAAAAACCATCAATAAAAACAATTATTTACTTAATTTGTCTCAACTTTTATTCATAATTTGTTTATATATAAAAAATGATTATTATATTAAAGATATAAATTAATATGAGTTCATTTTATGCTGTTGCGAAAGGAAATAAGACAGGTGTATTTACATCTTGGGAAGAATGTAAGCCATGTATTGAAGGATTTGATAATCCTATTTATAAGAAATTTCAAAAGATTGAAGATGCTACAGAATTTGTTGATGATTATATAAATAATTTATATGTATATACTGATGGTGCTTGTATTAATAATGGTTCTAAAGATGCTAGAGCATCAATAGGAATATTCTTTTCTAAAGATAATCCCAATAATGTTTCAAGAGAACTTATTGGAAAAGATTTAACAAATAATATTGCCGAATTAACTGCTATTATAGAAGCTATTTTAATGATAAAATCTTTGAAATTTCCTAATAAAATCATAATAACTGATTCGAATTATGCTATATTATGTGCTACTACTTATGGTTATAAATTAGAAAAAAAAGAATGGAAGGTTAAAGAAGGTAAGAAAATACCAAATTTAGAATTAGTGAAGGAATTATATGAATTAACTAAAAAATATGATATTAAATATCAACATATTATGGCACATACTGGAAAGAAGGATAAACATTCTATAGGAAATTATTATGCTGATTTATTAGCCAATCAAGCAATTAATAATCATGAAAAAAAAACTATAATATCAACACCGAGGATTTATTTAAAAGTTAAATATGCCGATAAAGATGATGCGAAAAGTAAAGGAGCACGTTGGGATGCTGATAAAAAATCATGGTATATCTTTGAAGATAATTCAAATAAATCTTATTTATTATCTAAATATTCTTAATAATCTTTTTCATATCCATAATACCAACGTCTTTCTTCTTCTTGTTCAAAAGCAATTTCCATTTCCTTATCATATTCATCGAAATCAATTTTTCCATAATACCATCTTAAAAAATCTTCTTTTTCATATTCTTCATATTCATCATATACATAATCAAATTCCATTTCTATTTTTCTTAATAATTTATTATCATTTTTTTTTATTATTTTATTATAAATGTATTTTTCATTTTCTAATGATTTTGGTAATGACACAGATAGAATAATTATTATTGGTGATGTTCATGGAGATATTAAAAGATTTAAAGATATTCTTATTAAAAGTGAGATTATTAATACTAATCTGGAATGGATAGCAGAACCTCCTAATACATATATAATTCAACTAGGAGACCAAATTGATAGTTTAAATAGATTATCTAATGAAAAATGGGAAGTATTAAGTGATTTTGAAATGATTTATTTTACAGAACATTTAAATGATATTGCTAGAATTAAAGGAGGTGCTGTTATATCTCTTATAGGAAATCATGAATTAATGAATATTATTGGAGATTTTTCATACGTATCGCCTCAAAATAGGAATGAATTAAGAATTGATTTATTTAAAGCTAAAACGGGTTCTATAGGATTAATATTAGCGAAAAGACCATTAATAATAAAAATAAAAGATTTAATTTTTTGTCATGCTAAATTAGGATTAGAACATTTAGAATTATTAAAGAAGAGGAATAAGGATATATTTTATATTAATTATATATGGAAGAATTATATGGAAAATGGTAAAATAGCATTAGAAGATAAACAGATATTTGACGAAATTATTATTGGACATAATGGAATTTTATGGAATAGACATGATAATAATAAAAATCAAACAGAGGAATTATTTAAACAATTAGGGGTTAAATATATGTTTTTAGGTCATACCGCATTAGAAAAAATAACTATCATTGATAATCAAATATTTTATTGTGATACAGGATTATCAAGAGCATTTGGAACAAATAAATATCAATATATAGATATTAATAATAGAAATATAAATATAAAAACTATCGAATAATTATGATTGATTCTTAATTATTATCTTCCCTGATTTATCAATTGATACATCATAATCATAACATTTCTCTTTTTTTCCTATCATTCTTTTTAATGAGAATTTAACAGATTTCTTCTTATCTTTAAGAACCTTCATAGCAACCATTTTGGCACCTTCTCTAGCAGATTTAGCAGAAACCTTCTTAAAAGTTTGCTTAAAATTCGCTTTACAAATATGATAATCTATATCACCTGATTTGTTATTATAACCACCTTTAAATCCTTCTATTATTGTTCTAGGAGCACATCCAATATCAGTAGAATTAATAAGTTTATTAAATAATATTTTTATATCAGAAATACCTGTATCATTATAAATTTTATCAAATAAAAAATTTAAAATTTTATATAATTTTAATTTTTTTTCCATAGACATTGTAAAATCTCCAATAAAATTATTAATAATATTAAAAGATTTTAAAACTTCCTCATTTTCAAAAAATTTTTCAATTGTTACACTACTTTTAATATTACCACTTTTAATTGTTGGTATATTAAATTGATTATTAATTACATAATTATTTAGTAGATTTTGATTAAATTTTATAATATTACCACCAGCACTGACTACTAATTTATCTAATCTCAATTTACATATAATATCAAATAAAATTAAATCACAAAATGATTTATTTTTATTTGATTTATTTTCATCTATAATATACGCATTTAGTTCATCACTAAAATTTTTATATTCACCTTCAGTAATACCAGATGATACCATTATATTTGGATATTCTTTTAATATTGTTGTAATATACATATAAATTTTATTTGGCTTATCATTATCAATTAAATCAATATCATAAATTTCAAAATCTTCTTCATTTTTAATACCTTTAGTGTTTAATTTAACAAATATTTTATTTAATAAAGCATGTGAATTTGGATAAGTATTAGCAGCCATTCTTTATTAATTCTATATATTATAAACATTTAAAATTAATATTGGCATAAGGTAATTGTTTCATTTGTTCTCGTGGTTTTGGATTAAATCCAATTTGATTATCATCTATATTAATAATATCATTAGTATCAAATTGATTTATATAATCACCTTCTTTTAGATTATTTTCATACATTAATTCATTTTCATATCCAATAATTTCATCTTTTAAATTTTCTTCATCACCATATTTAAAATATGAATTATTATTAAAAACTTTTTCTTTATTAACAACTTCTTTTTTTATTTCCTTATAATTATTATTGCTTATGAGAATAAGAAATAAAATCAATAATAATATAAATAATAAGAAAAAAATAATCATATCTATTATTTATAAATAATTTATTCATCATTTATAAATAAATCTTTGAAATCTGTTTTAACATCTTTCAAATTCAATTCTTCATAAGCATCATTCACAAATAAATTATCAATATAATTTTTAATAATATAACCATTACTTTTATAATATTTTAGTCTTCTAAAACCTTTTGATTTAACAACTGATAATTCATCATAAATATCAATACATAAAGGAGTATATTTCCTATTCTCCTTCTTTTCTCTCAATATTCTTCCTACCGATTGTTGAATATCTCCAATAGGACTTGCTAATATTAATGTATTCAATGTAGGAATATTAAGACCTTCACTACTCATTTGATATGTAGCAAGAATTATCTGTTTAGTTGCCGAAATATCTAAATCACTCATTTTCATCCCTCCAATATAATAACCATAATCAAACATTCCATTATCTTTCAATAATTCTTCGATATCTCTTAATTGATTTTTCCTTTCCGATAAAATCAATACCTTTCTATCCTTATCAACATCTAAAATCCCTTTTAAAATATCTATAATTAAGATAGTTCTTGGTTTATAATTACAGATATTATTAATAGAGGAGACGATATTAGGTTGTCCATTATAAAAGGTTTTAATCGCAGAATATTCATTAGAAGAAGCGAAATATTTATGAATTTGAACCATCATTTCACTAGAATTCTTATCAATCTTGAAATTATAAACAGATTTTCCTAAATACCATTCGAAAACCTTTCTTAATCCATCCTTTCTATTTAAAGTAGCTGATAATCCTAAAGAAATACGAATATTCATTTTTCGAAATGCTCTTGAAAAAACTTCACTAGCGATATGATGACATTCATCTACGATAACTAATCCAAAATCTTTAAATAAAGATTGTTCATAATCTCTAATAGCAAGTGATTGAAGAGTTGCGATAACGATATCTTTACCTTCAACATCAATTTTATTTTGTTTAATTTTTCCAATTTTACAAGAAGGAACAAATTCTTTAACACTAGATATGAATTGTTCGTTTAAGAAATCTTTATGGGAGATAAATAAGGTTTTTTTCTTAAAATAACATGCTACATAAATAGCCATAATAGTTTTACCGAAACCACAAGGAACACTAATAATTCCTCCAAGTTTTTCAGGATTTTCAGCTGATTGAATGAAGTTTTCAATAGGTATCTTTTGAATATCTCTCAAACTTCCTTTAAAGATTAAATTGGGACAATCGAGACCAGAAGGAAGATTATCATGAATTGGTTTTCCAAATTTTTCCAATCCATAACATTTAGGAAGATAAATCTTATTATCACTTTCCAAATATAATGGATATTCTTTATTACCATCTTTAGAATTCATTGGAGACATGATTATAGGTGAAACATTCAATTCTTTTTTAAGATTAGTGATAACATCTTTATTACCATCATTTTTAAGAATAGCATATCCTCTTTGTGATAAATAAGTATTCATTGTATCTCAATAAATATAATAAAGTTTAATTTTATATGTATTTATAATAAGATGAAGGAAGAATTTTTTATTGTATTGCGTTTAATGCTCCTATTATTATTAATAACATTTATTATTTATGATGTAGAAGTTCCTTTAGTTCTTAATACACAAATAAATCAAATGATAATAGCTATATTAGTTATATTTATAATAATTGTTATAGATGAGATAATAGGATTTTTAATAGGTATAATATTTTTAGTGGTTTATTTCAAACATTATCAAAAGATATTTAATAAGAATGATACACAGCAAAAGGAAATTAAGCAACCACTTTTAAATGATTATAAAGATAGTTTTATAGGTGATGTGAAACCTGAAACAAATTCCAGAATGCCTGTAATAGAAAATGATTATGTTAAAATGGATGAGATAAATGGTTGTATTGAGATGCCATATATATCGAATGAATTATTAGAGAAGGCACAGACGAATATATATGATATAAATAATTATTATAATGAGATAAAGATTTCACAAGATTCTTATGGAATTCAGGGACTAAATGCTGATATGGTTAATTATTCAGGATTTGATAAAAATGAAATAATACATAATTATAATTAGATATGATTATAAGAGATTTTTAATCATAAATATATAAATAACTATAAAAACTAAGAAGAGTTTAAAATAGAAATCGTAAGTAGTTAATAGATTTGATAATTGTATTGGTAATTTTTCAATAATTGAATTATATATAAATGGATAAAAGAAAAAGGCGACTATTATGATAATAATAGCGGATTTTCTTAGAAAATCTTCATTATATAAAGTAGAAGTTTTTTGAGGAGGTGGTTGTGATTGTCTAGGTCTTATTTGACAATTATTAGGATTATTAATAACATACTCATTTGTTGGAGGAGGTGGTTGATGTTGTTGAGGAGGAGGTTGATTATTAACTTCTTGATTAAATTCATTTAAGATATCTTTAACCATTGGATCATCACTATCATCATTATTAGGTGAAGAAGATGTTTTAAGAGGAATATTTTCGAGGGATGTCATCATGTTCATTTTTATAAATAAGATTTGATTTTATAATCTTAGAAATATACGAATAGATAATTAAGAAAATATTTTTGACATAAATGTAGGTTCTATAATTTTATTATCGGCGATTTCTCCAGTATTATTAGATTCAATTGGAGAACCATCACAAACAACTTGTTTATGTTTATATTTATAACAACTTTCTCCTAATTTAAATAGTCTTCCTTCAATTTCGTTATTATTTGGAGCGATATAAATGACACAATTTTCTTTACAAACTCTTTTAAACATAAATGATAATAATATTCCAAATAAGGAACTAATAAATATTTGACCTAAATCTGTATATAATAATCTATGTGCTATTTTTTTAAAATCCATTTTACTATTTATAGATAATTTAAATAATGGGTTGTTCTATTGCTTTATTATTACATTTAATATCTTCAACTTCATAAGTATAACATAAATCACTTTCATTTTTATAGATAATTTTATTTGAATTGTATGGATTGGGATATTTTATTATAATTTTTTGTTTAGGTGCTGATAAATATACATATGAAATACCAATCAAAAATGCTATAAAAAAAGCAATAAAATTAAATCTAAAAACTTTTTTAATCATTTATTTAATAATAATAGATAATTAAAATGTCTAATGTATGGATTGAATTTTTTGACACATTATGGAATTTAATAAAAATAATATTAAGTTTAGTTGTTTTATTATTGAATCCATTATTATTAATAGTTAAATTTATAACATTAAATCTTATGAATTTTATATCATTATTAATAAGTAATTTTATATATTTGGTATATTTATTTGGTATGCTTATTAAATCATTAAGTGAATATTTAAAATTTATTCCATTAATATTCGAAAATATAATTAAATATTTTTATATAGTTTTAGATTATATAATATATATAATAGCATTAGTATATGCTATGTTTGAATGGTGGTTTGGATTTGTTGAGAATGGTGCTGAAGAAGAATTTTTTTAATTTTTAAATTTTTTATTTCTAATAATCATATATGTATAAATATCTTCAACTTCTATTAAATCGGGTTTTTTGAGATTTTTTAATCTCTCTAAATCATTTTCTTTATTTGATTTAATCCAATTTTCTTTTAATTGTGTGAAAGATTGATTATAATTCATATAAGTTTCATCATTCACATCTCTTTTTTTTTGAAAACGATTATTATAATAATCAATTTTATTTATTATATCATCTTTTTCTTTTTCCTTATCTTCATTAAATTTATTTATTTTCATTATAAATTTTTTTTTAGCATCTTCTTTATTCTTATCATTCAATGTTGAAGTTAATAATAATCCAAAATTCATTTTTCTTTATTATTAGTATCTATATTTATTTTATTATCATAAATATTCGGTTGGGTTTTTTCAAACAATCCCTTATAAAAATCATCTAATTTTTCCTGAGGAGATAATTGTTCATCATATTCACTTCTTGGAATATATTTAATAATTACTTTTGGTTCTTCTAATTCCTTATATTTATTACTATAATATCCCTTAATAACTAAAACCATTCCAATAAATAATAGAAGAATTGCTAATGCTTTCATTTATTTATTTATTAAGATAAATAAATCAAATAAAAAAAATTAAAATAAAACATTTGTCTATTTCTTCATCATTCATTACCTTATATTATTTAAATCAATATTAATCATTACTCATTTTTTTAAATATTTATATAAAAATGATAGTCATTTATTATCTTCCTTAACATCGTCCTTATCATCATCCTTAACATCTTCCTTATCATCGTCCTTAACCTCATCTTTAACCTCATCTTTAACCTCATCCTTATCCTCATCTTTAACCTCGTCCTTAACATCTTCCTTAACATCTTCCAATTTACGAGCAGACCAAGCATCAACTTCTTGAAGATTTGTAGCTAGGTCATTGCTTTTTTTCGTAGAATTAATTACATCAACCCTGCGTTTATCAAAAATTTCATCTTTACTATCCATATTCTTCTTATATTCCTTCATTAATGTATTTAGTTGAGTTTCACTATATTCTTGATTTTCTAATTCAGCTGGATTTGGAGAAAATGGACACCAACAACCAACTTGACCGATATAAATATCAAATTTATTATCAATCTTTTTAAGAAATTCACATCTATTTTTAGCTTCATCCATGGTATCAAAAACTCCTCTAACCTTAATTCCACGAATACTAGTAGTGAAATTATTTTCACGATGGAAATCTGTTTCAATCTCACTAGATTTCGTTGATTTAAAGAATTTATATTGCTCATTCATTTCATTATTATCAAATATATATGAATGATTATCTCGAATACTATTTAACATATCCTTATCATCTTGATATTTATTAATAAGATTTGCGAAAAGGATACTCATATCTTTTGTAAAATTATCCATAAATCGTGAAAAATAATATGCTTCTTTATTTTTAAGCACTTCTTCGGGACTTATAAAAGAAAGAAGACAATAATTTTGATTACGAATAGGTTTATCCTCATCAAGAAAATCAACTTCTTTCGTAGATACCATAGTTTCTTCAGTCATTTTTCTAATTAAAACTAATAATAAAAATCTTATATCAATTTTTTATTTTCTTTTTATTTAGTAATAAAGAAACGATGGCTGAAGCATCATATTCATTCGATGTTTGGGCGGCAATTATATTATTACTTAAATATCTCATAGAAGCGACCGCTGTTGCTATAATAGCTTATGTATTACCTAAAAATAAATTATCAGGAAGTGAAGTTGCGGTAATTGCTTTAACTGCCGCTGCGGTTTTCTCAGTATTTGATTTAATATCTCCGTCTATTTCTTCTGGAGCTCGTCAAGGTATAGGTCTTGGTGCTGGTTTCCGTATTGTTGGTTTCCCAGGGTAATTATAAAGATGGGATGACTTTATAATTAAGTTCTTCACATATCTTTTTCCATATTTGGTCTTGAGCATATAATTTCTCACGACTTTTAAGGAGTTGAAAGAATTTTAGATATTCGTTTAATTCTAAGATTTGAAAGAATTTATAAAGAACATAACTATATGAAAGGAAATTCTTTCTTTCTTTTGGACAATGTTTTAGGAAAGGTGCTTGAATATCCCTAAACATATTACATAATTTATCTTCTAAATCTGGTGAAAATTGCGGTGTAGGTATTCCATTAATCCTATTAATAATATAATTAATATGTTCATAATATTTATTAATCCTTAATCTTTTCAATATCTCCCTCATCTTATTATAAGTAATATTCTTCGTATCATTTATTTTTTCTTTTTTAATTTCGCTCAAAATTTGTTCAAAAACTTCATTAGGAATATCCGTGCTTTCTTTTCCTTGAACCTGATTACACCATTCCCTAAAATGATTTATCCTTTTATAACTAAAATGCGAGGTATCTTTTGTGCTCTGTTTTAATATTGGTCTATTCTGTTCTATTAATAAAGGTTCCTGAAATCCACAAATCTCACATATCATAATCGCATCTTGTTGAATACACGTTAAGGGATTAGAACAATTTTTACAAATATCCTTATATTCACATTCATCCACCTTTTTTATATGATTATTATTAGTTATTGATAAATATTCATCAACTAATGAACTTTTTTCAATTATATTATCGTCTTCTTCTACCTTTGGAGAAGAAGTATTAAATAATTCTATAATTGATTTATTTTTATATTTATAAGTTTTAATATTAGATTGTTTTTCAATCATATCATAATAATTAAATAAAATATAACTAGTATTCTCATAATATTCAATCTCATTATTATTATTCAAACTCTTAACATCTTCCTTTAATTTTATAATTTCCTCCTTAATTTTAATATTACTACTCCATAAATCATTATAAAAATTATCAAATTCACTTATCTCATTCGATTTATTATATTGAATAATTTGCTTATTAATATTATTAAAAATTTCCTCCAATTCCTTTATCCTTTTTAAATTTATTTTCTCCTCTTCTATTTTTACGGAATAATCATTCATTACTTTATTGTGCATCGCATCTAAAGTTGATAAATCCTTATTATAATGAGCCCTTTTCTTAGATGTTTTATCTTTAAACATATATCTATTAATAAGTGTTAATAAATATGTTTATATAGTTGAATAAGAATTCTTTTTTTTTCTCCTATTATAGTATAAAGAATATAGCATAAATGGGTGGTGGTCTTCTTCAACTTGTCGCTTATGGAGCTCAAGATGTTTATTTAACAGGTAATCCACAAATTACTTTCTTCAAGGTTGTCTATAAACGTCATACTAATTTCGCTATGGAAGCAATTCAACAAACTTTCACTGGTGCTGTTGGTTTCGGTAATACTATCTATTGTCAAATCTCTCGAAATGGTGATTTAATTCATCGCGCTTATCTCCAAGTACAACTTCCCGCAACTGATACTACTGATAAATATGTTAATTATGTCGGTCTTCGTCTATTAAAATCAGTATCCATTGAAATTGGTGGTCAGCAAATAGATAAGCATTATGCCGATTGGTTATATATATGGAATGAACTTTCTCTTCCCGTCGGAAAACGTTCAGCATGGGAATTTATGGTTGGTGCTGATAGTGATGTAACTAAAGGAGGTGCTACTCTTTATATCCCCCTCGAATTCTGGTTCTGTCGCAATATTGGTCTCGCTCTTCCCTTAATCGCTCTCCAATATCACGAAGTTAAAATCAAGATTGAATTTGAAAATATGAATAATTGTCTTTATAAACTTGATAATTCTGCTACTAAAAAAACTATAGCACCTACAACTGCTAAAACCCTTTCTAATGTTAATCTATGGGTTGATTATATTTTCCTTGATACTGATGAACGCCGAAAATTCGCTCAATTAACTCATGAATATCTTATTGAACAACTTCAATTTACTGGTGGTGAATCAATAAGTGCTGATACACCAACACGTGTTAAACTTAATTTCAATCACCCATGTAAAGAATTAGTATGGGTTGGAAAATATGCTACTAATGATAATGTTAATATGTGGTATAATTATACCATGAAAGAAGATAGAGCTTTTGGTGGTGCTGAATATGTTTATGGTTCAGCAATATCACATAATCCTAAAATTCATGAATTTTCTGAAGCTGAAAATACAAATTTAACTACTTATTCAACTAAAATTGTTTATAATGTAGAACCTGGATTTAATAATACTGCTGTAAATCCCTTCTCTAAATGCCTTCTTCAATTAAATGGAAATGATCGTTTCGCTGAACGTGATGGAACTTATTTCAATTATGTTCAACCTTATCAACATCATACTAATATTCCTGCTAATTGTGGTATCAATGTTTATTCATTTGCTCTAAAACCTGAAGATCATCAACCATCAGGAACTCTTAATATGTCTCGTATTGATACTGCGGTTTTATCTGTTGTTAATAATTCAACTGCTAATGGTTCAATCCATATCTATGCTGTTAATTATAATGTTCTTCGTATTCTTTCAGGTATGGGTGGTCTCGCCTATTCTAATTAATTTGATTATTGTTTTTTTTTCTCCTATTATAGTATAAAGAATATAGCATAAATGGGTGGTGGTCTTCTTCAACTTGTCGCTTATGGAGCTCAAGATGTTTATTTAACTGGTAATCCACAAATTACTTTCTTCAAGTCTGTTTATAAACGCCATACAAATTTCTCAATAGAGGCAATTGAACAAACTTTCAATGGAACTCCTGATTTTGGTTCTCGTGTTACTTGCCAAATATCTCGTAATGGTGATTTAATTAATCGTGTTTATTTACAATTAAGATTAACAGGAACTGATAATTATTGTAAATATTTTGGATTACGTGTCCTTAATTATGTTGAATTAGAAATTGGCGGTCAGCGTATTGATCGTCATTATGCTCATTGGTTATATATATGGAATGAATTAACCCTTCCTGTAAGCAAACGTGATGGATGGAATAATATGGTAGGTGCTTATGGTGGTACTAAGAATACTACTATTAATTCTACTCTTTATGTTCCTCTTGAATTCTGGTTCTGTCGCAATATTGGTCTCGCTCTTCCCTTAATTGCTCTCCAATATCATGAAGTTAAGATTAATATCAATTTTGAGAGTGAAGATAAATGTAAATCTGCTACTGGTAATAAACCATCTTTCACTGCTTCATTATGGGTTGATTATATCTTCCTTGATACTGATGAACGCCGAAAATTCGCTCAATTAACTCATGAATATCTTATTGAACAACTTCAATTTACTGGTGAAGAAAGTGTTTCATCGTCTGCTCCTAAAGTTAAACTTAATTTCAATCATCCTTGTAAGGAATTAGTATGGTTTTTAACTAATAGTGTTAATAATACTAACAATTGGTTTAATTATACTACTATTAATGATAGTGTTGAAGCTGGTGATAACTCTGTAGAAGTCTTAAAATCTCGATTAACTTATAATGGTTTAACTGGAAATAATGTTGAACTTCTTTATCCATCTAACCCTATTACCTCCGCTAAACTTCTATTAAATGGTAATGATCGTTTTGCTACTCGCGATGGTATGTATTTTAACATTGTTCAACCTTATCAACACCACGAAAATATCCCCAGTAATGCGGGTATTAATGTCTATTCCTTCGCATTAAAACCTGAAGAACATCAACCATCAGGAACTCTTAATATGTCTCGTATTGATACCGCTATTCTCCAATTAGGCGTTTATAATGCTTCTGGATTTACTCCAGCAAAATCTTATGAAAGTAGCAAATCAACACTTTATGTATATGCTACTAATTATAATGTTCTTCGTATTCTTTCAGGTATGGGTGGTCTCGCCTATTCTAATTAATTTGATTATTGTTTTTTTTTCTCCTATTATAGTATAAAGAATATAGCATAAATGGGTGGTGGTCTTCTTCAACTTGTCGCTTATGGAGCTCAAGATGTTTATTTAACTGGTAATCCACAAATTACTTTCTTCAAAGTAACTTATAAACGCCATAGTAATTTCGCTATTGAAGCAATTGAACAAACTTTCAATGGCAATCCTACATTCGGTTCTCGTGTTACATGTCAAATAACTCGTAATGGTGATTTAATTAATCGTGTTTATCTTCGTGCTAAATTCACTAATGATAATGCTGAAAATGCAACTACTACAGAACCTAATAATGGCGTAGCTTTAGTTCCATATTTTGGATTAAAACTCTTAAAAACAATTGAACTTGAAATTGGTGGTCAGCGTATTGATAAGCATTATGCCGAATGGTTATATATATGGAATGAACTTTCTCTTCCTGCTGGAAAACGTGATGGTTATTATCTTATGGTTGGTGGCGATAGATACAATCATTCTATCTATCTTGGTGCTAAACAATCATATTATGTTAATGTTCCGATTGAATTCTGGTTCTGTCGTAATGTCGGTCTTGCTCTCCCTCTTATCGCCCTTCAATATCACGAAGTTAAGATTAATATCGAATTTGAAGAACGAGCTAATTTAATAGATAATACACAAAATTTTTCTAATCGCGCTTTTGATACTATTAATAAACTTGGTGCTACACTTACTACACCAAGTCTTAATAATAATGAAATATTAGGTGATGTTTTTAAAGTTTCATTAAGTGATGTTTCTCTATGGGTTGATTATATCTTCCTTGATACTGATGAACGCCGTCGTTTCGCTCAATTAACTCATGAATATCTTATTGAACAACTACAATTTACTGGTAGTGATACTATTACCGCAGGTTCAAATTCTATGAAATCAATTCGTATGAATTTCAATCATCCTTGTAAAGAATTAGTTTGGTATATTAAACCTAATAAACACGCAGATAATACTACTAAAAATCTTTATTGGACTAATTTTAGTGATCGTAATGCTGATAATGAAACTTTTATGGGTAATAATCCTACAGCTACTGCTAAAATCCAATTAAATGGAAATGATCGTTTTGCCGAACGTGATGGAAATTATTTCTCTCTTGTTCAACCTTATCAACATCATGAAAATACCCCTGATGTTTTCCATAAAGGAATTAATGTCTATTCATTCGCTATTAAACCTGAGGAACAACAACCATCTGGAACTCTTAATATGTCTCGTATTGATACCGCTATATTATCTATTTCATCATCTGTAGCTGGTAATATTTATATTTACACTACTAATTATAATGTTCTCCGTATTCTTTCAGGTATGGGTGGTCTCGCTTATTCTAATTAAATGAATAACAACTAATAGTATTGTTATTATTAATATCTTCTTTCTTTTTTTTAGTAAATTTATTAATTCTTAATAATTCTATTTCTCTTTTAGAAGATAATTGATGAAGTCTTAAATCATGATTAACTTTAATATTATTGAATTTAATAATATCTGTATTTCTAATATTCTCAAAAATATTTATATTTTTTATTTCCTTATTATAATCTTCAATAGTATCTTGTATTTTCTTAAATACCTCATAATTTAATTCATTATTAATCTTATAATAATGAATTAAATCCTTTTCCTTATCATATAAATTCTTATAATTAAATAAGGTATCATGGACTACTTTTAATTTATCCATATTCTCCTTATAATTCTTAAATCTCGCTATAGAACTTAAAATAGTTAAAATTGTGCTTAATGATAATGATAAACAATTAATTATTAATGATATAGTATCTTGTGATATATGCTTACTAATTTCAGAACCTTGATATTGTGTATCATAATTAATAATTGTTAATCTAATTGCTTCTATAAATGTTATAATTGTTGATATGATTAATAATGATAGAGATATTGAATTATATCTATAATAAATAATATCATATTTACATGAAATAATATATAAATTATTCGTAATTTTCTTCTTATTATCTTTTATTAATTCGAGAAGTTTATCCGCTTTATCATCATAAGTATCTTGATGATTATTATCTATATTAATATTTACGAAATCAGCTGAAATTTCATCTTTAATACTTGAAGGTCTAATAGGAATATCTATAAAAATATCATCCTTATTTGCTTCTATTTTTGGACTTTCTTCATTTGGACTATTTATCATTTCCTTCTTATTAATATTTTTTATATTATTAAATTTGAAAAAATTTACATTATTATCTATTATTTTAGATTTATTAATTTTTATAATATCATTTGTAGGAATATTAGGGATATCATTTGTAGGTTTAATAGTTTCTATAATATCATTTGTAGGTTTAATAGTTTCTATAATATCATTTGTAGGAATATTAGGGATATCATTTGTAGGTTTAATAGTTTCTATAATATCATTTAAAGGTTTAATAGTTTCTATAATATCATTTGAAGGTTTAATAGTTTCTATAATATCATTTGTAGGGATATCATTATCTGTTTCTATAACCTCAATATTTTCATTTATCACTTCCATTAATAAATTAAATAATTCATTTCGGTTTATTTTTAAATGATTAAATTAAAAAATGAATTTTATATATAAAAATGTTTGAATAATGATTTACAAAAATTTGGAAGTAAAACGAAGAAATTATAAAAAGATATTATTAAATATTTTAGTTATTATATTATTATTAACATCAATTATATATATTTATATATCAAATAATTCAATAAATTCAAATACTCGTAGAAAAATAAATGAAATTGAAAAAGACGTTTCACAACTTTATAATTATACTGAAACTATCAGTGATTTTATAGTAGATAATTATAAACCTCCTGAAATAAATTTAAAAATATTATTTGAAGATATTTATAAAAATCAATTAGATTTAAAGAAAGATAATAATGAATTTAAAAATCAATCTTTAAGAAATCATTTGGAATTGAAAGGTGAAATTATTGAAATTAAAAACAAGGAAAAAGAATTGAATATTTAAATAATCCAAATAATAAAATATATGAATCAAAAATGTTCTGATAAAATATTAAATATTAATTATAATAAACGAAGAATTATTAAATATAGATTATGATAATTTTATAGTATCATTTGCTTATTTTTCAGAAAATTATGAAGAAAATTTTAAAAAACATCCAATTTATAAAAAAATAAATGATACTTTAGAATTTGATTATAAATTCTTCGATTTATATATAAAATATAATGATATATATCATATCTATTTTATACCAAATTTCATAAATCAAATACCTCCGTATAAAAGTGTTTGTGGAGTATTTAGTTATTATGAAATAGATGATAATCGTAGAAATTATTATTTAGAAAAAATTTATAATAAAGAAGAATATATGAAATTATTATTTCCTTGGTATATATCAGTAAGTCCTCAAAAATTTATGTAGATTTTATAAATAATAATATTAATATTATTATTGCTATTATTATTATAGTTAAATCTCTCAAATCAAAACATCGCTTAATTCTTGTTTTTTTCTCAAAAATTATATTTGATAATTTTATTGAATTACTTATAGCACTTTCAAGACATGTGAATGAAATCTTATTTTTTCCATTATGAGTTCCTAAATTATATAAATTCTTATATTTCTTACTTTTGAAATCTATATAATCAATATTGGGAACTTTTATAAATGCGGAATTATTTGATACCCATTTCTTTAAATCCTTATCATAAGAATTATGTAAGAAATATATTGTTGGTCTAGGAATATTCTTGAATCTTGTTAATAATTGATTATATACACTATCTATTAATTCTTCTTCATTACATTCATTTGCAGTTTTATTTAATAATGAATTCTTAACATCTGTTAAAACTACAGCACAACTAATTACAACTTTTGCTTTACTTTCCTTAAATTTCATATAATTGCTCATTATCATTATTGATAAATTCCATTCAGTTTCCATTACTCCAAATTTATCATCATCTAATTTAATATCAAAATCCCAAAAAAATGTCATAGAAATATAATCATTATATTTGGTTTTTTTAGTAAATTCTTCCAAATCTCCAAAAGCATCTTTAGTTATTTTTGAAAAATTTGTTGGAGGCATAGCTAGAATAAATAAATCTCCTTTTATTTCTTCACCATTTTCTAATAAAACTGATTTAATTTTATTATCTTCTTTAACTAATTCCTTAACACCTTTATTAAGAATAATATCAACTTTATTCGCTCTTAAATAATTAGACCAATATTTAAATAATCCTTCATCATTAGGAATTCTAGGAATATATATATTATAAAAAAGAGATTGAATAGTTATTGATATGTATTGATTTAATGAAATATTTGAACTATCACCTCCATCAAAACTACGACAAAGAGCATCTACATATTTCATAGCTTTTGGTGTAAATTCATTATATTCCATATAATTCTTCATACTAATATTCGTCCCATAATCATATGAAAAGATAGTGAATAAGAAATCACGAGTAATTATTAAAAGTTCATTAAAAGTAAATGTTTTATCTTCTATAATAATCTTATTTGAAATATCTAAGAAATTATATTTATATTTAGCAAATAATTTATAAAAATCTAAATTCATCGATTTTAATAATTGAATAAAATTTACATAATTATTTATATAAATCCTTGGAGCATGTTCGCAAAAATAATATTCTCCTTTATATTCTCTTCTATCTACCTTATGACATCCTCCTAATGTATTATCCCTTTCAATTATCTTTATATTTGCTTCTGGATTTTTTTTAATAGCTTCATTTGCTAATGCTAATCCAGCAACACCTCCTCCAATAATTATAATGTCTTTATATTTAACCATTCTTAATTAAATATGAGATTATCTTATCTAATACTTTATAACAATGATAATATATTTCATTGTAATTTTATTTTTGAAAGTATATATTATTATTTGATTTATATAGAATGAGTGTTTCAATACCAACATCTTCGGCAACTGATATAAAAGAGTTAAATGATTTTAATAAAACATTAAAAATATATAAACCAGATATAAATGATAATTATGAGGCTTTTATAGACAAAATTATAAGTAAATTAAATAGTAAAAAAATAACTATAATAGATTTAAATTTTAAGAGAAAGGGTGGTATATTAGAAATAACTAAATTTCAAAAAAAATTTATAATATATAAATATAAAGATGATAAAGAACATAAAATTGATTTATCTATATTTTTATCTAAATTATATTTAAATGATACACAAACACAAATATATTTTGATCTAAATCAAAATACTACTTTTGATGAATTATTAAAAGGAAAAACTACAGAATCTTTAGATATTTCTCAATATTTAGAAGAACAAAGTAGAATAGGAATATCTCGTTATATGCCAGTATTTAAAAAACAAACAAATTTACGTCCTTCTAATCTAGATTATCTAATATTAGCATCATTAAGAAAACATGATTACGATGAAAAATTAATAAAACATAAATTGTTAAATTTAAAAAAAGGAAATAATCAAGAATTATATTTAAGTCATATAAAAGAATTAATTAATTTTGAAATTAAAATTGCTAAAATTAGTTTAAGAATAAAAAAAAACAAAATTTTACAACAACATTTATTAAGAGGAACAATTTCAGCATTTAAAAAAGGAAAAGGTTTAAGTATTCAAATAAATCCAATTAGAAGATCTCTATTATCAAATAAAGATATAAAAATATCTGCTAGTATCCAAGACGGATTTGATATATCTATTAAATTAACTCATGAAGAAATACGTAAAATAGAAGAAGATATTACAAAAAAATATGAAAGAATTACAAATGAAATAGATCGTAAATTGATGCCTCCTCCTGATGGTTCTTAACAAATATTATATTTTTTAATTAAATATTTAGAAGAACCATCGGGAGATGCTATTCTTTCTATATAAAATTCATTATTTTTATAAATGATTGTAAAATTATTCCAATTCATTTCTTTTATTTCATAATCATTTTCAAGAATTTCCTTAGTTTTATCAACTATTATACGAATATTTATCCAATTTTCATCAAATATCTCAATATCTTCTTTATAATCCTTAATAATCTCTCCTATCTTTTCCATTTCTTATTTAAGAAAATTAAAATAAATAATAAATGAAATCTAAGTTAGGTCATTTTTATACAACTAATTATGAATATATTTTATCAAATATGATTATTCCAGATGATATTGATATTATTATTGAAAGTTTCTGTGGTAATGGAGATTTATGATATTGAACCTAAACAATCTTATATTATCCAAAGAGATACATTAAAAAATCCTCCTAATTATGATGGAAAATTTATTCTAACAAATCCACCTTATATAGCAAGAAATAAAAATGAAAATAAGGAAATATATGATATTTATAAAACTAATGATTTATATAAATGTTTTATATTATCTTTCATAAATTCTAATTGTAAAGGTGGAATAATCATAATTCCTATAAATTTCTTATGTTCTCAAAGAACTATTGATATAAATTTAAGAAAACAATTCTTACATAAATTTCATATTAGATTAATTAATATATTCGAAGAAAAAGTTTTTGATGATACTTCTACAAGTGTATGTGTAATTCAATTTGATATAAAGAAAGATAATGAATTAATTAAGATTGATATATATCCATCAAAAAAATCCATTCAAATTATTTTAGATGAGAAAAATAATTATACTATTGGAGGTGAAATACTAGAAATATAAGATCGAAAGAGCTACGAGAAATTCAAAAGAAGAAATATCAAATATTTTATTAAAGACAATTGATGATAAAAATGAATTAGGAGCAATTATAATAGAAGATAATGAAATTATTATTGATAATACTGATAATTTAAGTATGAGAAGTTATGCGAGTTTAGTAATAATTCCAATGATTGATATTAATCTTCAAAAAAAATTAGTTGAAAAATTTAATGAATATTTGAAGATAAATAGAGAAAAATATAATTCATTATTTTTAACAAATTATAGAGAAAATAAAAGAAAAAGAATATCATTTGAATTAGCTTTTAAGATATTTGGAAATTTATTGGAAAATTTGAACTAATATATTTTTGAAAATCATAATGATTATTAATGATTATATTTTAATTTATTGAATTTTGTTAATAAATCAGTATCTATTATTAATACGAATAATAAATTTTTTGCCTCTTCGAATACATTATCTTGATGTCCTCCACTACCATAAAACCATTAATAACACCTGAAATTTTAGCATCAAATGATTTTAAAGTTTTATCTTTAATATTTTTTTTAAATTGTTTTGAAATAATTGAACCATCATCCATAGGTATATAATCAATAATATTATAATTTATTGAAAAATCTTTAATTGTATTTATTTGAATTATTTCATATATATTACCTTGTCTTGAAGAATTTTTACTTATTCATAATATCATTTGATTTACATAAACTTTATATTTAAATTTGTTTCTTCTAGAACTCTATCTAATTCATTAATTTAAATATTAAATTATTATTAAACAATGGATTCAAGATATTTGTTATTTTTAAATACAGAGGAAAATGAATATACATATATAGATTTATTTAAAAATAATCTTTTAACAATAAATAAAAAAGTATTAAGTTCTGATAATAAAGATAAAATATTAGCTTTATTGAATTTAACATATAATATACAACTAAATAATAAATTTATTAAAATATTATATCTAAATGAATTACCAAATCTAGAAATATCTATTGACGAAAAAAAAATAAAAAAACATGATAGTAATATTGAAGAATATAATATAGAACAAATATCAAATAATACAGAATTTAATTTAAGAGGATATCAAGAAACAATAAAAACTTATACACCTCGTATAAATATAGAAGAAACTAAGTATTTAATTTTAAAAAATAATAATATTCCATATTATATAGATTTAAAATCAGTAGATAGTTTAATAAGAAAAATATTAAATAAAAATGTATATAGTATAATAAATAAAAATGAATTAACATTAATTAATGAATTAATTAATAATATTAATTCTACTAATATTACATATGATAAATCTACTTTAAATGAAACTAAATATGAATTAAAAGAATTATTATATTTTGATTGTAATACATATGAAGAAAATTTGAATAAATTTATTGAACTTTTTAATAGTTATTATAAAAATAATAATGAATTTGTGTTTATAGATAATAATGATGAAATTTCATTAAAATTTATTGAAAAATTTCATTTTTATAAAAATAAGGTTTTAATAGATGAAATTTTTTATGAATCAGATATAAAAACAAGAGATAGTTATTATTTAAATAATTTTATATTATTTAATAAAGATTTATGGAAATATGAAATAAAGGGGAATAATGAAATAACTAAAGATATATTTTTTGAAAAAATATTTGATACTAATTATGATAATAGTACACAAAAAAATGAAATTACATTAACTTTAAATAAAAATATATTTATAATAAATAAGCAAAAAAATATTACATATAATAATGAAAAATATTTATGTTTTTTTTTTAATGATAACTATAAAAATGTTGAAATAGATAAAAGAATAACATATTATATAAATTTAACTAATGAAAATCTTTTAACTAAAAATAATAATATATTAAAAAGTGGTAATAAAGAAAATATTAAAAAATTATTAACAGATATTTATCAATTTCATAAACACGATAATATAATAAAAAAATATTTATCTAATGATTTTATAAATGAAAAATTGGAATTTTATTATAGTAATAATGATTTACCTAACTATTTTAATAAATTAATTATTAATAACGATTATTATGATAATACTAATAAAATTCCTGATTTAATATCATTTACTGAATTAAGTTCTGATAAAAATGGTAATGAAGTTGTAAGGAAAAGTAAATTATCATATTTTAATGATATATCTGAATTAATTATATTTACTTTAAAAGAAAATTATTTAAAAGTTTTTTCGATAGATTTAGGAAAAAAAGATAGTAAAATAAGATATATATTATATGAACAATATAATATATTTAAGGATAGAGAAATTAAAAACATTTTAACAAATAATGAGATAGAAGATATATATAATTTTGAAAATAAAATATTAGAACAATTTAATAATATATTACCTTCTTTATTAATAAAATATACACCAGATATTATAAAATCTATAAATAAAGAAGAAATTAAAAAAATTATATTATTTAAAGGTAATATAAATTATTATGATAAAAATTATTTAGAATATTCATATTTTAATAAAAAACCTAAACCAGATTATAATTATAATGATGATACTGATTATTTCAGGTCATTATTTAATTATAATTTTATAACAATTACTAAAATAAATAATTTATTAACAATAAATATAGTAGATGATTTATTTTTTGAAGATACGCAATCTTATAATTTTATAAAAAATTATTTTACTATTAGTCCTTTTGTATGGAAATGTAAAATAACATTTTTTAATAATGAAGTAAAAAACTTAGATTATTTAGATTTGAAAATAATTCCATTTAAATATTATTTTATATTATCATTAATGTCTAATTTTTTTGAAAATAAAAAAATAATAAATATAGAATATATATTTAAATTAGAATTATTTTCAAAAAATCATAATACATCAGATAAATTTGATAATATAGATAATATAGATAATTTATATATTTATGATAAAAAAATAAAAGAATTAATAAAAAAAAAAAAAGAAGAGGAAACAAATAGGAAATTAATAGAAACAAACGATAAGATATTTGAAGATAAGATTAAAATTATTGATAAGTTTTTTAATAATGAAGTTATACGAGAAGATTTGTTTTATCTAAATATTAATAAAATAGATAAACTTATTAAATTAGATAAACTTATTAAAGATAAAAATTTTAAAGAAGATAAACAAATATTAGATATTAAAGATTTTAAAGATTTTAAAGATTTTAAAATATCAGATTTTAAAGATATTAACGATTTTCAAGATTTTAAAAATTTTATAAAAGACAATATAAATAATATGGAAAGATTATATTATTTAATTATAACAAATAATAATAAATATAAAATAAAATTTCGGGATATTATTGATTATAATAATTTATATAATACTATATT